>MDTA01121730.1_pt1 | contig 11236 bp, 12 predicted proteins | sample 811151 | NCBI WGS metagenome assembly MDTA01 (sample SAMN05326648, study PRJNA326480) | marine metagenome | isolation source: seawater | place: Indian Ocean: South | collected 2010 | reverse complement strand
TCATAGTAAGAGCCCTAAATAAGATTGTAGGCTTGCCTTTCACTTTTTCTCATGATGGCGAGGATTTTATCTTAATGAAATATTTATCTAAGATTAAAAAAGGTAACTATATTGATATTGGGTCTCATCAGCCTGTAAATGGTTCAAATACATTTTTGTTTTATTTATTAGGATGGAAGGGGGTATGCATTGATCCTTTGCCCGGTCTAAAGAATAAATATAGACTTATAAGAGGAAGGGACAAATTTATTAATGCTGGATTATTTGGATCAAGAACAAAATCCTATGAAGAACTTAATTTTTATTATTATAAAGATAATAGAGATAACAGTACTTTTGATACTGATATGGCGAAAATATATAGTGAAAAATTTGGTAGAGAGCCCTCATCCGTAATAGCTGTTCAAAAAATAAATGTTGCTGAAATGCTTGCAACTTGCAAAGAATTTTTTAAACAAAACAATGAAATAAATCTATTAAATCTTGATATTGAAGGTTTTGAAATAGACATATTAGAAGACATATTTTCAGCCAATACATATCCGTGGGTTGTTTGTGTTGAAGAGATAGGGAAAACAGCTGAAACTATACAATATGGAGATATATATCAATTAATGAAAAATAATGGTTATATATTGGGATCAAGGACTTTCCTTTCGAGTATCTATATACTAAAAAATCAATTAAGACATCTACCGTCTGATTATATTAAATCATTGGAGTTATGAAAGTAGTTCACCTAAATAACGCCGATACCTCTGGTGGAGCTGCTATTGCTGCTTTTCGTATACATCAATCATTGCTCGATAGAAAATTGCATTCTCGAATGTGGGTTAATAATGCAAAGTCTGGTAACTGGACCGTAAGTGGACCAAAAGGAAAATGGAGAAAGGCAATTGCACAAATGCGAAGACATCTTGTCATCCCACTTCTAAGGACTACGCAGACTCAAAATAAGATACTTCATTCACCTGCAATTCTTCCTTCTTCATGGAGCAAGCAATTCAATAAAAGTGATATAGATATTGCTCACCTTCATTGGGTTGGTGCTGAGATGGCATCAATTTCAGATATTGGAGCTATTAAAAAATCTGTAGTATGGACTTTGCATGATATGTGGGCTTTCTGCGGTGCTGAGCATGTGTCGTGGGATGAAAGATGGCTAGAAGGGTATACAAAAAAAAATCGTCCATCTTATGAGAAGGGTTTTGATATCAATCGTTGGACTTGGAATAGAAAGCTTAAGCATTGGAAGCATCCATTTCAAATTGTCGCTGTAAGCAAATGGCTGGCTGAATGTGCTCAAAATAGTATTGTTATGAAAGATTGGCCAATAACTGTAATTCCAAATTGTTTAAATACCAAGATTTGGAGACCAGTTGATAAAACCTTCGCTCGCAATATGCTTGGATTGCCATTAGAAGTTCCAATAATTGCTTTTGGTACATATGGCGCAAATTCAGAATACCATAAGGGGTTTGATCTTCTTGTTGAGGCATTAAAAAACTTAAAAAATCTAACTAAGGATGTAGAACTAGCTATTTTTGGACAACCTTCACCAAAAAAAAATCCTAATTTAGGTTTTAAAACTAATTTTATGGGACATTTGCATGATGATCTTAGTTTACGTTTGCTATATAGTGCAGTTGATATGTTGGTAGTTCCATCAAGAAAAGAAGCATTTGGACAAACAGCCAGTGAATCTATGGCGTGTGCAACTCCCGTAGTTGCTTTTGGGGCAACCGGACTCTTGGATATAGTAGACCACAAGGTAAACGGTTATTTAGCCAAACCATTTGAAAGTGAAGATTTGGCTAATGGGATAGAGTATCTCTTAAATACCTCAAACTATGATGAGCTTTGTGACAATGCAAGAGATAAAGTGGTAAAAAAATTTGATAGTGCCGTAATAGCTGCAAAATATGAAGAACTTTATAATAAAATTTTGAAATGACAGATATAACTGCAAATAATAAATCTCAATTCATTAACAGTCATTTTTCTTCGACTATTGTATTAGTCCTAATTGCAATAGTATTTGCTTTAGTGCTTGGTTCGGGTGCTTATGGATATGGAAATGATTGGTATGCAGCTTATCATAAACATAACCTAGGTTGGGGAGGTCTTTGGGACAGACTTGGTTATATTTTAGCAACTCTTTCAATCGGAGGAGTTCATATTGGTGTTCATTTAGTATCTTTTATTCTCTCTCTATCCGCAGGCCTTTTGATTAGAGAACATATAAAATATAAACAAAGTTACTCTCTAATGTTTTTTATACTTGTTTATATTATTGCTATTCACACATGGCCAATAATCATGTCGACAAGCAACGCAATGAGACAGGGCTTAACAATGTCTTTTGTATTTATCGGCTTTGTTTCAATGTCTCGTAAGAAATACTTCTGGATGTTACTTTTTTTTCTTATTGCCATGTTGACGCACAAGAGTGGTCGACTTTTAGTAATGATTGTTGTTTTCGCGCCTATTGTAAATAATCTGTTAGCAGGCTATTCACATCCTAGCAAAGCTAGACTTAACTTTTTAATTGGTATTTCTTTGCTTATTAGCGCTTATTTCGTTGCTGGTATCATTGGTTTAAATGAGAAAGGCGAGCCTAGTAAAATTATTGGATTAGATTTTAGAGTAGCTTTTCTTTTTCTTGCCAGTATTTATATAGCTCTCTCATTTTTATTTAGAAGCCTTATAGACAATCCATTTAATTTAAGCTTATATTATTTTAGTTTTATTGCACCCTCATTAGTAATGAATGGACTAAATTATGAGTATGAAAGGTTGGGCATGATGATGCTAATCCCATATATATTATGTTTTGGAACCTTATTAAAAAAATCTTCTTATCAAATATATCTATTTGCATGTTTTGTATTGTTATTTTTGTTAACAGTTTTGGCTGGCATGTACGCTTCCTTTAAATAAGTGATATATATTTTAGTACCAACTTTTGCGAGAATTGAAGAAACAAAAGAATTTTTAAACTCGATACAACAAAGCATTGAGAAAGATTATTTAATACTTTTAATAGATGACCATCCTGAAAATATTACATTCAAAAGCATTCAGCAAAATAATCAAATAAAAGTTTTTTCATCAAAAAAAGAACTTTGGTGGGTTGGAAGTGTTAATTTGGGTATTCAAAACTTATTTGATAAATATGATTTAAATGATGAAGATGTTGTAGTTTTTGCTAATAATGATATACAAATAGATAAGGATAGTTTTCAGTTACTTTATAGTGAAGTCAAAAAAAATAAGAATCAGATACTTCATCCAAGAACTTTTAATCAAGATGGGCTTGAGGTGTCAAGTGGAGCAGAAATTTTTAGTATTTTTCCTTATATAACAAGGCATCCAAAAAATTTTTTAGTAGAAAAAAAGGCTATAGATATGGGTACTGCTAGATTTCTTATGATGAATGGGAGCGTGGTTAAAAAGGTGGGGTATATAAATAAAAATTTAGTCCAGTATGGTGGCGATAACGATTTTACTTTAAGTGCTAAGCGATTTCATAATATTAAAACATACATTTTAAGAGATGCTATATGCAAATTAGATGATACGCATGCAGGAATAAAAAATCATAACATACAAAATACAAAAGAATTATATAAAAGTTTTTTCTCTATAAAATCACCTAATAATATTAAGTATAGATATAGGCTGTTTAAAAAATTTTTTGGAAAGGTTGGCGCTTTTTTTATAACAGCAAGCATTTCACTCAACACGATTGTGAAATATTTTATTAGAAAGATTTAATAATGAATTAGATGGGGATGGGCGAATGTTTAATTATTTGATTAAATTTTTAAAAAGTATTCAACCTGCTTTTCTTAAGTAATTTGTTTTTACATCTAAATTATTCCTTTGTGAGCAATAGGTAACTATATTTTTTATGGGTTTGGCTGTACACTTTTTAAAAATTTGGATTAGTTTAATAAAATGAATTTGAATAATAAGAAAATATCTATAATTGGCTTAGGCTATGTTGGACTGCCTTTGGCAATTGCTTTCGCAGAAAAATTTCAAGTGGTTGGCTATGATATTAATAAATCTCGAATTCTAGAACTTGAAACAGGTAATGATAAGACATATGAAATTGATGATGCTTTATTAGAGTCTGTTAAATCAAATATTACCTATACATCAAATATCCATGATGCAAAAGATTGCAATATTTTTATTGTTACAGTACCTACACCTATTGATAATGCTAATCGTCCAGATTTAAATCCACTAATTCAGTCATCCCTAGCTGTTGGAAGCGTTCTAAAAAAAGATGATATTGTTATTTATGAATCTACAGTTTATCCGGGTGTTACAAGGAATGTTTGCATACCTGAATTAGAAAAATCTTCAGGTTTGGTCTTTAATAAAGATTTTTTTTGCGGCTATTCGCCAGAAAGAATTAATCCTGGCGATAAAGAACATACTGTTACTAAAATACTTAAAGTGACCTCTGGATCTACGCCCGAAATAGCTGAGCAAGTCGATCAGCTGTACAACGAAATAATAACTGCTGGAACTCATCTCGCTTCTAGTATTGAAGTTGCAGAAGCTTCTAAAGTTATTGAAAACACTCAGCGTGATGTAAATATTGCATTAATAAATGAGCTGGCACTTATTTTTGATCAAATGGGTATCGATACCAATGAAGTTATTGATGCAGCTGCAACAAAGTGGAATTTTATAAAACTTTCTCCTGGTTTGGTGGGAGGGCATTGTATAGGCGTAGACCCATATTATCTTACTTTTAGAGCTGAAGAGATTGGATATAAACCAGATTTAATTTTGTCTGCTAGACAAATCAATAGCGGTATGGGGAAATATATCGCAGATAGGACTATAAAAGAGATGGTAAAGGCAGGAAAAATTATAAAAAATTCAAATATCCTAATTCTTGGCCTAACATTTAAAGAAGATTGTCCAGATATTAGGAATACTCGTGTAGTTGATATCATTAGAGAACTTAAAGATTCTGGTTCAAATATCGATGTCTATGATCCCTGGGTTAATTCAAATCAAAAATTTAGAATGATTAAAGACCCTCTAAAATCTGATAAAAAATATGATGCTATAGTTGTGGCTGTAAGTCACAAACAATTTAAGGCATATACTTCAGATGATTATTCTCGTCTATCTAAAGATAATAAAGTTATTATAGATATTAAAAATATTGTAAAAGATCCGACTTGGAGATTGTAGATTTGTCAATATCCTTCAAAAGGTATGTTATTTTATTTTTATGATCATAAATATCTTATAAATGAAAATAATATATTTACACCAATACTTTAAATTCCCAAATGAATCAGGCAGCACACGTTCATTTGATTTAGCAAATGGGTTTTTAGGTTTAGGGCATCATGTAGAGATGCTAACGTCAACATCAGATGTAAAACACAAGGCAGGTAAACGTTGGTCTAAAATTGAAAGAAATGGACTAATAGTTCATTACATCTATTTACCTTATACAAATGAAATGAGTTATTTGCAACGTTCAATAGTCTTCTTAAAATTTCTTTGGTTTTCAATTATAAAATTATTGACATTAAAAGGGGATTTAGTTCTAGCAACATCTACACCTCTTACTATTGGAATCCCTGCGCTTATAAAAAAGTGGGTTCATAAAACACCATTTATATTTGAAGCAAGAGATATTTGGCCAGAAGCCGTTATTGCGATTGGCGCAATCAAGAATAAAATTATTCAGAAAATTTTGTATTTTTTAGAGCATTTGATATATAAAAATGCTGAGGCAATAGTCCCGCTTTCAGTTGATATGAAAGAGTCAATTATTTCACGTTATCCAAAATTAGAAGAAAAAACGATTGAAGTGATAGAAAATATTTCAGAAATCGATCGTTTTCAAAGTGGTTATAGTAAAGAAATATCAGTGCTAAAAGAAAAAATTGGTTTTCAACCAAGGTTTGCTATTTTGTATGCAGGTACTTTCGGATATGTGAATGGAATCAATTATGTAATTGAGCTTGCTTATAGGTTGATTCATTTAGATCCTACAATTGTATTTATATTAATTGGCGAAGGTGTTGAAAAAGAAGCAGTTAAGCAAAAAGCTATTAATAAAGAAGTCTTAAATAAAAATGTTTTTATTCTTGAAGCTGTTTCGAAGAATGACCTACCCCAGTTGTATTTCGAATGTGATATAGGCAGTTCTTTTGTTATACCTGTTAAAGAGCTTTGGGCAAATTCAGCTAACAAATTTTTTGACACTCTTGCTGCAGGCAAGCCAATTTTAATTAATCATGAAGGATGGCAAAAAGAAGAAATAATTAAGAAAAACATTGGATATGTATTACCAGTTTTTATAAATGACGAGGAAGTAGAAAAATTTTTATTGTATTCTCAAAATAAATCATTAATTGCAAAACAACAAGAAAACGCATTAAATATAGCGAGAGAAGCCTATGCTGTAGATATAGCATTAACAAAATATAACAAAATATTTGAAAATATTTTAATTAAAAAAAATTGAATGTATAAATTTTTTGTAAAAAGAAGCCTTGAGTTTATATTTACTTTTTTAATCTTACTTTTTCTTATGCCAATATTCTTCTTGGTTGCCTTATTGGTCTTAGTAAATTTAGGATCTCCTATATATTTTAAGCAGTCTCGACCAGGTTTAAATGGAAAAGTTTTTAATATTTTCAAGTTCAGAACAATGACTAATAAACATGATAATAATGGAATCTTGTTACCAGATAAGGATAGAATTACAAAATTTGGTCAATTTTTGAGATCTACTAGTTTAGATGAGTTGCCAAGTTTATGGAGTGTTTTAAATGGGGATATGAGTTTAATTGGACCCCGTCCATTACTTGTTGAATATTTACCATTGTATTCAAAAAAGCAGGCTAGAAGACATGAGGTCAGGCCTGGAGTTACTGGATGGGCACAGGTTAATGGGCGTAATGCAATTAGTTGGGATGAAAAATTTGAGATGGATGTGTGGTATGTTGATAATCAATCATTTTTGCTTGATATTAAAATATTGTTGCTTACCTTAAAAAAAGTGATTAAGCGGGACGGAATAAGTCATAATAACCATGTGACTATGGATAAATTTAAAGGAAATACATAAAAATGATAAAAAGATTTTCTAATTGGAAATATCCGGACATTAAAGATGGAGAACCTACTAAATATAACTGGGTAGTTCAAAATTTAGAAGGTTTGGCTTTAGGGCATGAAACCGATATTGGTGCATTTTCATATATAAATGCTTTGAATGGAGTTGTTATTGAAGATAATGTGCAGATTGGGTCGCATTGTTCTATCTATTCTGTTTCAACAATTGATGACTCAAGTGGTAAGGTTGTTTTAAAAGAAAATTGTCGAATTGGGAGTCATTCAACAATTCTTCCTGATGTTACTGTTGGAAAGAATTCGGTGGTTGGTGCTCATAGTTTGGTTAATAAAGATATACCTGATAACGTTATTGCTTTTGGCGTACCAGCCAAAGTTATACGAAAATTAGATAATAATGAATAATAAATTTTCACCTTGGCCTTTTTATACAGATGAGGAAATTAAATCTGTTAAAGAGGTTTTGTTGTCTAATAAAGTAAATTATTGGACTGGCAATGAATGTCGTCAGTTTGAAAAAGAATTTGCAGTTTGGTCAGACTCGAAATACGCAGTTACGATAGCTAATGGAACTTTGGCACTTGATATAGCTTTTAAAGCTTTAGGGATTGGAGTTGGTGATGAGGTAATTGTTACTTCTCGAAGCTATATTGCATCAATTTCATCTATTATAAATGCCCACGCAACGCCTATATTTGTTGATGTAGATGAAATATCCCAAAATATAACACCTCAAAATATTAGTTCTGCAATTACTAATAAAACTAAAGCAATTCTTTGTGTTCATTTGGCTGGATGGCCTTGTGAGATGGATGAAATTATGTCTATTGCCAATGCTCATGATTTATTTGTAATTGAGGATTGTGCTCAAGCGCATGGAGCAAAATATAAAGGAGTGTCTGTAGGATCAATAGGTCACATTGGTTGTTGGAGTTTTTGTCAGGATAAAATAATGACCACCGGTGGTGAAGGCGGTATGGTGACTACAAATGACAAATCATTATGGTTAAAAATGTGGGAATATAAAGACCATGGCAAGAGTTATGAGGCTGTTTATGAGCGAGAGCATCCTGAGGGGTTTAGATGGCTGCATGAGTCGTTTGGAACTAATTGGCGAATGACTGAAATGCAAGGCGCAATTGGCCGAATTCAATTAAATCGTATGCAAGAATGGACGCAAGTTCGTAACCGTAATGCTACTATTCTAACAGATGTTTTTTCACATTTTGCTGGTAATAATGGACTTCTTCGCATCCCTCAGCTGAAGTTTGATCAAGAATGTTTGCATGCTTACTATAAATATTATGTATTTGTAAAAGAAGAAGCATTGAAAGATAGTTGGAATAGAGACCGTATTATTAATGAAATTACTTCAAAGGGTGTTCCATGTATGCATGGCTCTTGTTCAGAGGTTTATTTAGAAAAAGCTTTTGATAATACTGATTTTCGTCCAGATGAGCGCTTACCAGTTGCTCAAGAATTAGGTAAAACGTCTATGGTTTTTTTAGTCCATCCAACTCTAAGCGAAGAGGAGATGTATAAAATATCAGAAGTGGCGACTTCTATTTTTAAAAAAGCTATGGCATAGCCAATGATTAAATTTAATAACTTAAGCCAAGAAATCCCATACTTACTTTTTAAAGAAAAATATAATGATTCTTTAAATGCCAACCAGTCAGACATAGAGGCTATATGTATTGCATCATACTCATCTAAAAAAAAAGAGGTGAATGCTAGATTTGTTAATCTAAAGTTTGTTAACGATAAAGAGTTTATATTCTTTTCTAATTATAAATCATCAAAATCTCAAGATTTTATCTCTCATAATCAAATCACTGCTTTGATTTATTGGAACAGTATTAATGTACAAATTAGAATGAAAGCATTAATTAAACAAACTAATAGTGAATTTAATCAAGAATATTTTAAGCAAAGAGATAAGCAAAAAAATGCATTAGCAATATCTTCAGATCAGTCTACTCCAATTACATCTTACGAAGATGTTTATAAAAAATACGATAAATCACTAGAGAATGACAATCTAACAGAATGCCCTGATTATTGGGGCGGTTATTCATTTGTCCCACATTATTTTGAATTTTGGGAAGGCCATAAATCAAGGCTTAATAAAAGAGAAGTATATGAAATGAAAAATAATGACTGGATACACTCTATTTTACAACCATGAAATGTTTGCGTAATTTATTAATTAGTATAAAATTCAAGCAATTATGATCATACATACATCTTTCTTTAACAAATCTTGTTAATCTATTAATGCCCATAACTTTTCTCAAAATATATTCAACATAGGTATTACTTATAGTTACTTCAAAAAAAAATATAGTTCCTATAAACGACAGAATAACGGCTAGTGAAGTTCTGCTTGTTGATGTAAATGGAGAAAAGAAAGGTATAGTTTCGATATTAGAAGCCTTAGATGCAGCAAAAGAATCATCATTAGACTTGGTTCAAGTTTCTCCATCTGATGCAAATCCAGTGGTTTGTAAAATTTTGGATTACGGTAAATATCTTTTTGATAAGAAAAAAAGTAATTCTGCATCAAAATCAAAAGTCAAAAGAAATACAATAAAAGAAATTAAATTTAGACCATCAACAGATGTCGCTGACTATAATATTAAATTAAAAAAGATTAAAAGCTTTATTCTTGATGGAGATAAGACTAAAATAAGCGTCCGATTTAGGGGCAGGGAAATACTTAATAGTGATATGGGACTGGATTTATTAAATAAATTAAAACTAGAACTTCAAGATATAGCTCAAGTTGACCAAGAGCCTTCATTGGAAGGTAGACAATTGTTGATGGTTCTGTCACCTTTAAAGAAGAAAAATTAAATATATTATGGGTTATAAATTAAAAACACATTCTGGAGCTGCGAAACGTTTTAAGAAGACTGGAACTTCTTTGAAGAGTAAAAGTGCAAATAGAAATCATATACTCACTAAGCAGTCTACAAAAAGAAAAAGACATAATAGAGGCTTGAATAAAATGACTGGAACAGTTCTTAAGATGGCTTCAAAGTTAATTAATAGGTAGCAATTATGGCAAGAGTTACAAAATCAGTTACAGCTAAAGCCAAACATAAAAAGGTACTAAATGCTACCAAAGGTCATTATGGAGCAAGAAGCAGGCTTTATAAAACAGCCAAACAGTCTAATATTAAATCAATGCAATATGCATTTAGAGATAGAAAAAATAGAAAAAGATCTTTTAGATCGCTATGGGTTGCAAGAATAAATGCAGGTTCTAGAGAGTTAGGCGTACCTTATTCAAAATTAATTAATTCCTTGTCTCAAAAAAATATAAAACTAGATAGAAAAATTCTTTCCGATATAGCTATTTCTGATAACCCAACTTTTAAAAAGGTTGTTGAAACTGCTATAAGCTAGTCACTGGTCTTATGCCAGATACAAAAGATGTTAGTTCTCCAAGGTTAATCAAAGAAATTGGAGCATATCACCCAATAAATCAAATGAAAGATTCATTAATGAATCTTTTGATATCTTTTGGCTTTGAAATAATCGATGGGCCTGAAATAGAAACTGAAGAATTTAATTTTGATATGTTAAATATCAAAGAATCTCATCCTGCTCGTCAAATGCACGATACATTTTACGTTAACAAAAAATCTAGTGTTTTAAGAACACACACATCTCCAGTTCAAATAAGAGGAATGTTAGAAAAGAAACCACCATTGGCTTTTATTTCAGGTGGTAAAGTTTATAGAAAAGATGATGATGCAACACATCTACCAATGTTTCATCAAATTGAAGGTATGTATATTGATGAGGGTGTTAATTTCGCAAATTTAAAAGATCTCATATACAAAATAATACAAGCTTTATTTGGAGAAGAAATTAAAATAAGATTTAGGCCTTCTTACTTCCCATTTACAGAACCTTCAGCAGAAGTTGATATATTATCACCGGATGGGGAATGGCTTGAAATCTTGGGGTGTGGAGTTATCAACCCAATAGTATTAGAAAACTGTAAAATTAATTCTAATAAATATTCAGGTTTTGCTTTTGGTCTTGGTATAGAAAGGATTGCAATGCTTAAATATGGAGTGAGTGACATCAGAGATTTTTA
>MDTA01162104.1_pt1 | contig 11238 bp, 7 predicted proteins | sample 811151 | NCBI WGS metagenome assembly MDTA01 (sample SAMN05326648, study PRJNA326480) | marine metagenome | isolation source: seawater | place: Indian Ocean: South | collected 2010 | reverse complement strand
CCAACGGCAATATTAGAAACTGAAGGCATGTTATCTCCTTTGTTTAATCATTAACTTACAGTTTAAATCCATTAACTTTTTTTCCAAAAACAATGGTTAAATTTAATAACGACATATGAAAAAAATGTTTAGAAATATGTTAAAATCTAATAAAATAAACTCGCAAAGAGTATTTTGTATTTGAAATTAATTGATTTAAAAAAAAAAAAACTATATAAACTCTTAAAATGTCTAGTGAAAAACTTTTTTGTCCTGAATTTGTCTATGAAATTTGTGTTGGACTAACTGTTTACGATTTTGTCTTCAAAGATCTCTCATTATCTATGGTGTCCAAACAATATAGTATGGGTTTATCAGAACATTATAAAGATATACACGAAGATGAGATGGGCGTGCCAGCGGAAGATATACTCAGATTTATGTCAGAACAAAAAAATCCTAAATTTGAAGCGCATGATAAAGCGAACTTTTTTATTCATTATCGTTTAAAATTTGATGGTTTAAAGGGTAAAAGAAAACTTAAAGGTATTTTCTTCGGCAACGCATTAACAGGAGATAAAACAAAAAAATATAGTGCTGAAAAAGTAGTTAAAAATTTTAAAGCATTTACGTTTGCTCTTCGAGCTGGAACTATAGAAAGAGCTCCTCCAGGTTGGACAATTAAAAGCGAAAGTAAAGAAGATTTAATGCAACTTGGTGAAATTGTTAATAAAGAAATGTCAATTGATGATCTGATTTAAGAAATCATATCAAATAAATTTAATTGGGAAATTCTAACAAAAGCTTTTTGCGAAGCTTCTTGTGAAGTCATCATTGACTGTAATTGAGTTACAAGATCTGATAAGTCGGCGTCTGCGAGCTCACTTACATCCTTTTCAACAAGAACCTTACGTTCAACCATAATATCTTGTTGACGTTCTACAGAATTTATTCGTGCACCAACCTTGGCTCTTTGATTGGCTAAATGATTTTGAATTACAACTAACTCATCAAGCCTGCTAGCAATGGTTTGATCAAAGTCATAAATTTGTTGGGCATTACCAATATTAGAATTTGCAGAATCAATAGGTTGTAGAGTGAAAAATGAAGTTGGTGTTTCCTGTGATTTATCAATATTTGGAACTTGAAGATTACTCAATTCAATATCGTATCCATAGTCACTTACCAATTTTAATGTTTTATTTGAATCTTCTAGTGTAGCTGTTATGTCAAGATCAGCTGCATTAACTGCCGTTGCAATATCAGATAAATCCGAACCCGTTATATCAAGAGAAAAATCTGAGGATTTTTGACCAGATGTAATTGTAAAAGAATATGTTCCAGGATTTTGATTTGTAAGTGTAACTTTGGCCATTCCCTCTGCTTTAGCTGCTTCAACACCAGAATTTGCTGTTCTTATAGATCTGCTAACATTATCAATTGCTCCAAATAAATCTGTACTAACACCTGCACTAGTTACAATATCTTGGAATACTGTGGCTCCGTCAATGGTCGACTCAATCAGTCTTGTTTCTGATAGATTTAAATTTAAAACACCTCTATCACCTTTATATTCTATTAATCCAGATGAATTTATTTGAAAAGGTTGTGTTTGAGATTTAAATCCAGAGAAAATAAAACTTCCTCCAGAATCTTGAATATTTGCTAACGAAAGTAATTCCTTTTTTAGTTCATCAAACTCTAAAGCAATTGCTTCTCTATCTCCAACACCCAAAACATCATTACTTGCTTGGACTGCTAACTCATTGCATCTTATAAAAATATCTTTTGCACCTTCAAGTGTAGAATCCATTAGATGAAGTCTATCATTGGCTAAATTGGCATTTTTTAAAAATTGATCAATCCTACTTGTTACATCTTTCAATCCTGATAATTCAACAGCACCTACTGGATCGTCTGATGCGAATACAATGTTTTTTCCAGATGATATTTTCGATTGCAACTTTTGAATATCACTCATGTTTTTTGAAAACTGAGAAATCTGTTGATCGTTAAAGAGTCTGTTACTTATTTTCATATTCTAGAAATAGCAATTTTTGTGCCTAGTTGAGATAAATTAAAAATTTGTTAGCATCTTATTTAATGAATTTACAGCATGAGATGTTTTTTTAAATTTATAATCCGAAGGTAGTACTTTTTTGTAATACATGAAACACTTTTCGGCTGAAGGTTGCTTTGGTCGCGTTTTTTCGCTAAATATTGGATCAAATCCACTACCGATATCTAAGAGTGTAATTTTTTTATTAATATCTTTTAGGTCACTACAAATAAGGCAAGACATCATTGAACAACAAAGTATGTAAATATTGTCGTCATCGACTCCATAGTTTATTAATTCTTTTAGAACATCATCATATTTTGAAAAAGCATCGATTAAAGGAACTTCAATGAATTTATCTATATTTAACATCCCTTCAACATCTTTGAGTTTTTTAGGACCAACAAAAACTTTTTTTCTTTTTGAATTTTTTAATATTTCATAAAACTTTAAAAGCTTATCATCGTGCATATTTTCTTCGAGAGTTAAAAAACACTCGTAATCTGCAAACTTGGGGTTTAAGCTATTAACATTCACATAACTTTCTCTTGTTTTAACAAGATTATCAACCCATTCAGCTAAATATACATCATCATAGTTTCTTAACAATTTAACAAAAGATTTCTCTAATAATTTACCTAATTTTTCAGAATATGGGTGGTCATCACAATTCCTACCTGTTCCTCCGATCATACAAATGATTTCGCCATCTCCATATTTAACAAAAGTGAAGTTTTCACCGTAAAGTAATTTTTTGGTAAAAAAGTCTATTCCAACTTTTTCCTGAGATTTAATATAAAATTCATTAGGGTATTTTTCTTTTAACAAGCTTTCTATATCTTTAAACAGCTCTTTTGAATGTGAAAATAAAGTATCTGACGAAGGTGAAACAGGTTTAAATGTAATTGATAATTGCTGATTTCTAACTCTAGTGTATGTCATTTTTTATCCTCTTATTTTGATACAACCATCATCAATGAATCAAAAAGTTCACGGGCTGTTTGAATGATCCTGGCATTTGCAGAAAATGCTTGTTGAAACTGAATTAATGAAGCAGCTTCCTCATCAAGAGAAACACCGGCCCTTTCATCCTCTAGTGCCTTTGCCTCATCCCTAGAAGCTTCTGCATCTTCTACTGATAACTTTCCGCTTCTCACAGTTGAACCTATTTCAGCTGCTGTTGCATTAAAAATATCCTGGAAGCTTCCTGAATTAACTCCATTAACATCAGATTCTTGAAGAGCTATCATCTGGAGAATATTTCTATTGTCGCCCACACCTCCTTCATTATTACTAATTGAAAAAGAATCTTTTACTGAAGCTTCACCAGTAAATTTTACTGATTTATCAACCGCTGTTATTATTCCATCATCCGGAATTAATCTCGTTGCTATACTGTGACCTGTATCTGCGTCAAAAATTTCAACTTTTTTATTGTTAGATGAATCAATAATTAAATTTAGCTCTGATGTATCAACTTGTGGAATAATTTCTCCATATTCAGCTGCAACTTTTTTAGATCCATTTCCAGTCATTAAAATAATTAGATCCTCAGGTGGAAGATTTTTTAATGATACATTGTTACCCACAAGAGATTTCATGCTATTAGACGGAACACCTAAACTAACTGCTGATGAGTTATTATAATCTGTACTAAAAGATTGAATTCTGATTTCATCATCTAAAACATTAAGGCGTGTTTGGTTTGTTTTAAAACCAAAGCCTTCTGCAGTGGAACCATCACTAAAGGTTACAGTATTGACTGTTACGTTATTTTTATCTGCTTCCTTAATTATTGAAATTTGAGCTTTAGTATCGTTTACTTGGTTGATTTCTGCTGATATTCCAATTGAAGTAGCTGGAGTTGAAAAATTATCATTTAAATAAGCTTGAGCATAAACAGTTGAAAAGGCATCTCCAGCATGTCCATTACCGCCACCAAAACTTAATAGTGTCTCTGGTGATTGTGTTGCATTTGTAAATGATGAAGCAAGACTGAAAGTATTAGCATCGATTACTTTTGCATAATATGAGGTTCCAGATGTTAGACCATTTAGTGCTGTGCCACCTGCTGTGTATAAAATTTTGTCCCCGGTTTTAAAACCATGTCCAGCAGATGTTAATGTTGTTGAACTTCCTCCAACGCCAGTAGTATTAATTGTTTTTGAGTTTGATCTTACAAATACTCCTATTGGTGCAGTATTACCATCAATAGTAATATGAAAGTGAGTTGAGTTGCTACCTGCTGGTGTTGTTATTTCTGAACCGGTTATTGTTGTTTCAACATTTGACGACTCTATACCAAATTTTAATGCATTGGTGTCATTTGAAGAATCAGAAGGATATGAAAATTGTGATGCAGAAATTGTTTTTCCTGCTGATATGTAAAGATTTTTTCCTGGATCAAAAGTATCAGCACTGTTACCCCCAACATTGCCTGTCCCTATAGTTAAAGGTGAAGGGCTTGAATTAGTTGCCAAAGTATATGTACTAGCTATTTTAAAATTATGTTCGTCAACTTTGATTGCATAATATGTCTGTCCATCTAATAGACCAGCTCGTGGACTAGAGAAAGAGTCACTCACACTTCCTCCCGTTCCACCTGTGATAGTAAGGGCAGTTCCACTTCCCGCGTTGACACTTGATGTTGCAAGTTTAAATGAATTAGCGTCAACACGAATGGCATAGTAGGTTGTTCCATCTGTTAAACCTGAAATAGGAAGAGAACCTCCTGCCTTATAAATAATTGGATCTTGAGTTGAAAATCCATGATTTTCTGCAGTTATTGTTATTGTTGAACTAAATTGAGTAGTATCAACTGTAACTTTCTCTGCTGCATTATAAGTAACAGCATCACCTGTCTCTAATCCATGTTCAGTGGATGTAATTGTTTGAGCGCCGTTCAGCGAAGTTGTATTTACAGTAATTGGGTCGGCATCCTCAAAGTAAGCAGTTAAAAGATCTGTTTCTCCACCAGAAATTTCTACCTCTCCATTTTTCATTGTTAACGTATATGTTAGTCCGTCATGATTAATTCTAAAGCTTGATCCATCCTCGGGAATATTAGCAATTGAATTTCCTAATATTTCTATAGACGGACTATTAGCTCTTAGACCTTCGGCTATTTTTTTTGAGACTTCTGATGTTGTAAGGTTTTCAAATCCTGAAACGTCTACAGTTGTGGAAAAAGAAGATCCAGAACTAGTTGCCGGAATTGACAAACCGTAAGAAACAATTGCACTTGAAGCAGTTAAGCCATCAGGATGACCAGATGAGAAATCACCGTCAAGAACAACGGGTTTAATAGTTTTTACTTCTCCAGTTGAAGATGAGATGATGTTGTAAAATCCATCTTTGAACGAGTTTTGAGTTCCAGTGACTGTTGTAGAACCTCCATCATTAGATGTACTTATTGCTGAGGAAGATTCTATTTGAAGTTCACCACTAAACCTTGCTGCTGAAAAACTATTCCCATCAATATCTATTGAAATAGGTGATGAAAAACTAAGGTAATCATTTTTTAAAACTTCAATACTAAAAGGATTGCTAAACTTATCTGTGGCACTTCCTCCAGCACCACCTATTGTTATTGCTGTTCCTGATGATGCATTACTTGAAGAAGTTGCTAATTTAAAATTATTATCATCAACTTTTATTGCATAATATGTTGTTCCACTTATTAGATTGGTTAATGTTGTTCCTCCAGCTGTATATATTACTTTGTCTCCTGTACTAAAACCATGCCCATTATAAGCTACCGTAGTATTTGCTGAAGATCCTAAAGAGGTAGTGTTTTTAGTTAAAGAATCGGGCCCAGTAAAAGAAGAAATTTGGATGTCATCACCATTTTCATTTTCTAAAATTATATGTTTTTTATCACTGGATAGATCGGCCGTAACTCCAGTTCTCCCGGAGAAATTATTAATTGTATTAGCAAGATTTGTTAAGTTAGTAGTTAAAACTGATGCACTTATTGTAGCACTATTATTTACTCCCGGTTTACTTTTCAAAGTAAAAGAAATTGTTCCATCACGCTTTGGTGGTGGAAATTTTAATCTTGTAATTGCACTTGCCTCAGTTCCTAATTTTGAAGCATTAGAATTAATTAAACCTGCAACATAACCCGCTGAAGATTCAATTGGAACTGTTATATCAACAGACTTGTTAGTTGTTGTTGAGTTAACTGATAAAGTATATGCAGCAGTCACATGGCTTGCAGGGACATCAGTTGCAGCTCTTTGTGCACTAGCAGCGGCACCATTAGCTCCATAGCTAATCAAATAATTTCCTCCGGTTGTGGATCTTGATGCTTCAATACCTCGATAATTTTCGGTCCCAGTTCCATTTAAATAATCTGCCCTATACTCATAAAATTTGGAAAAACCATTTTCCTCTGTTAAATACTCAGCTATTTCACTCTCACTTAAAACTGTTCCAGAAATGTGTCTACCTTCCTTTGTGAAAATCTGAATCTGACTTGCACTCGTAATTGTAGGATTACTAACATTTCCATTGATTGTTGAGCTTGAACTTATTGAACCAGAAGAAAAATTTTGATTATTGCTTGCTATTGTAAGTGTCGAACCTCCGCCTGAAGCAAATAAACCTAAACTTCTAAATGTATGAGCATTCCCAGATACATCTCTACTTCTATTTAAAACATCTGCAATTTCTTCAATTGTAGTAACACCAGTTACATCAACAGTAAGGGATGAAGAATCTGCTAATGTAACTGAAAAGCTTGTAGCTGAAGTTATATCAGATGAAGATAAACCAAACTGAAGTTGAGGTTGAGAAACGTATGAGCTTAAATCAATTGTTGATGTTCCTGCTGGTATTATTGCTGCTCCACCATCCACAGAAAATGTTGAAGCTGTAACCGGACTTAGACCATTTGAGAAAACAGAACTTACGTTATTTAGGGTAGTTTTATTTTCTTCTTTAATTAAAGCTATTTCCTCCAATTTTGATGAGCCAGTGTTTGATGAGCTAGAACTTACTAAAGAGGTTGCAGCAGCTGCTATGTCTTGAGGTCTTGAAAGAAGGAAGTTCATTCCCTTTGATGCGCTAGTGGGAATTATACTAAATTCATCGCCATCTAATGGATTACCAAAGAATGATAGTTTAAATCCGTCTGTTTCTACAGTTGCAGTTCCAGTGACAGGGTTTTTTAATGTTGGGGCAGTTAATGTCCATAAATCTGTTTTTTGGTCATAAATTACATTGTAATTGTCACTAGTTATTTTACTAGGGTCGGTTACAAATACTGCAACACCTACATTAGATCTGTTAGTTGGATTTTCTACAGCCTCTAAACTTGAGACTGAAAACATTTGAGAACCTTTTTTTCCATCTAGGTTAAGACCTGACATATTAATTTCATTAAATTTTTTTGAAAGTAATTCGGCTAAAGCATCTATTTCTTTTAATGTGTCATCTGCAAGAGCATATGCATCTACTAAACCAGCTATCAATCCACCTTGAATTTGATTTGTAGCAACATTTCCACTTCCTACTACTGGTTGCAGTCTTGTTCCTTGTTTTAATACATCAATAGGTATTGTGGAGGGACTTTGATTTGTTCCTGCAGATACAGCAGATTCTGGTTCAACAATAACTGGGCCTGAACCTGTATTTCCTAATCTAATTTGTGCTGCACCTTTATTAATATAATTAACTGAGATTTGACAGATTTCAGAAAGCTGATCAATTAAAAGATCTCTCTGATCTAGTAAGGCATTTGAACTATTTCCTGATCCACCAGAGGCAAGTAATTTTGCATTAATAGCTGACACTTGTTTTGATAAAAGATTAACCGAAGTAACTCCATTTTTTGCTTTATCAAGAATTTGTTTTTGTAATCTGTCAATTCTATCTGAATAAAGATTAAATTGACCAGCTAAATCTTTTCCTTTCTCAATTGAAATTATTCTTGGAGCTTGATCGTCCGGTGCTGCAGCAATTTGTTGCAATGAGCTAAAAAATTCACCAATTGCGTTGCTAAGATTTGCATCACTCGGTAATAAAAGATTTTCTAAATCTTTTACTTCATCAAGATATGTATCTGCTTTTTTAAATAAAGATTGTGTTTGTCTAACTTTATCTACCAAAAACTCATCGAAGGCTCTTTTGATGTCTTCAACACGAACTCCTAAACCTGTTTGATCAGATATCTCAGTGACCCCCCCACCAGCACCTGTAACTTCTTCAAGAGCAGTTTGTCTTTTTTTATATCCGTCAGTATTTATATTGGCTATATTTTGTCCAGTTACAGCTAAAGATTGTCTGTAAGCTTGAAGTCCACTTTTTCCAATGTCAAATAAACTAGGCATTATAAATTATTTATTTCCTTTACCAAATTGTCTCATTAGTGCTTCAGCGATACCAAAGTTTTGTGCTCCAGCGAGTTTTTTGGAATATTCTTGATCCAATAAACCTTGATAGGTCTCGAAAGCTTTATTCATTAAAATACCATCAGCTAACTTTGCTTTCCGTGCAGATTTTAACATTTGGAAAACATAAAGAGATTCAAATTCTTGTGCTACTTCCTCAAGAGATGATTGATGATTAATTTTATTTTTTTTGTTTATTAAATTGGTGTCAAGATTGAGTTTCATCTTATCTATTAAATTACTATTCATAATGATGTACTCCTTAAATAATGATTAACTCAGCTCTTAATGCTCCTGCTTCTCTCAATGCTTCGAGAATGGCAACCATATCTGTTGCAGTTGTTCCAGTTTCATTTAACGCGTCAACTAAGGTTTGTAACTCGATACCAGGATCAAAAACAAAAGCTCTTGCTGGTTGTTGATCTACTTCTATATCTGTTTCTTGAGCAGTAGTTGCAGCTGTGCCTGCTACTGTTGCCGATGTACCAACTACGGTTCCTGTTCCCTCTGATAAAAGCTTAGTATCTTCTTGAATTTTTACTGATAAACTTCCATGAGCAACTGCAGCTGGGGAGATTCTTACATCTCCGCCAATAACAACAGTTCCTGTTCTTGAATTAACAACAACCTTTGCTTTTGGACTTACAGGTTCAAAATTTATATTTTCTAACAATCCAATAAAAGAGACTTTTTGAGAAGGATTTTTTGGTGTTTGAACTTTAATTGATGTTGAATCTAATGGAATAGCAACATCAGGACCGAAAGTATCATTGATAGTTTCTGCAATTTTGTCTGCTTGAGAAAAGTCTGCTTGATGCAAATTTAAAACAATATTATCTTTTTCAAGAAAAGTATTTTCAACTAGTCTTTCAACAGTAGCACCACCAGGTATTCTTCCAACTGTAGGAGTTCCTTGTATAGTGCTTGAACCATCTGCCCCCTCAATACCAAGACCACCAACAACTAAATTTCCTTGTGCTATTGCATAGACTTCACCGTCTGCACCTTTTAGTGCAGTCATTAATAACGTACCACCTTTTAAAGATTTTGCTTTACCTATTGTCGAGACTGTAACATCAATGGTTTGTCCTGGTTTTGCAAATGGAGGTAAATTAGAGGTCACCATAACGTTTGCTGCATTTGATGCATCTATATCAGCTGTATTAGCAATGACACCAAATTGTGAAATCATTGCAGCAATGCTTTGTTTTGTTAAGTTAACACTTCCATCACCAGTTTTCGCAAGACCAATAACCAAGCCGTAACCAACCAATTGATTTGATCTTACCCCTGCAACAGACGCCATGTCTTTTATTCTGTCTGCATGTAAGCCAAAACTATTTAAAGAAATAACAAGTAAAACAATGATATTTAAAAAGTACTTTTTCATAATCTTAAAATGGTGAAATGTAAGCAAAATATCTACTTAACCATCCCTTTGTTACGCTATCATTCATATCGCCAGTTCCAGTGTAAGATATTTGTGCATCAGCAACTTTAGTTGATGAAACAGTATTTGTTGATGAAATATCTTCAGGTCTAATAACTCCGGCGAGTCTTATGTATTCCGTTCCACTGTTATATGAGAGTTTTCTCTCTCCTTTAACCTCTAAGTTTCCATTTGGAAAAACACGAACAACTGTTACTGAAATAGTTCCATTCATTGAATTATTTTGGCCAGCAGTACCCGTACCCGTAAATTTCTGAGTAGTACCACCTTTAAGTCTATCTTCAAGAACTCCACCTGGAAAAAATAATTTTCCTATTAGTGATGATGGTCCGAATAGTGCCTCTGGTAAATCAAATTCATAACTATCTGATTTTGTAAAAGTTTCGTTACCAGAATTTGCAGCTGTAATATTTTCCTCTAAAGTAACTGTAATAATGTCCCCAACATTATTTGCTCTTCTATCAGAGGCAAAAAGGCCGCCACCTCCACTATATACAGCACCTTCAAAAGTATTGTTAGGCGCTATGTTAGTAAAATCTGGTTGAATACTTTTAAAATCTTGACCAATTTTATTCTCCATATACGTAGAGCAACTAAAAATAGGTATTGTGAGTAATAAAATTAAATATCTCATATAAGCCTACAGATTGCTATTAACAAATCTTAACATTTCATCTACTGAAGTAATTGCTTTTGAATTTACTTCGTATGCCCTTTGAGTTTCAATCATATCAACTAATTCTTGAACAACATTTACATTTGATGCCTCTAATGATCCTTGAACTAACTTACCAAATCCAGCAGCAAACGGGTTTTCTAGAATTGGTGGGCCACTTGCAATAGTTTCAACATAAAAGTTTTCACCGATTGGTTCTAGTCCACGTCTATTTTGAAAATCAGCTAACTGAAGCTGTCCGACTTCCTGAGCTTCTACCTGACCAGGTACTTGTACCGAAATTATACCATCAGCAGAGACATTAATTTTTGTAGCTTCAGCAGGTATTGCAATTTCAGGCTGTATAATAAATCCGCTATTAGTTGTCAAAACACCTTCATCATTTCGTGAGAATGCACCATTTCTAGTATAAACAATCTGTCCATCTGGGAGTAACACTTGAAAGAATCCACCTCCATCAATAGCTAAATCAAGAGAGTTATCAGTTGATACGATGCTACCTTGTGAATGAAGTTTGTTTGAGTTGACAATATTAACACCTGTTCCTACCGAAAAACCTGATGTTAACTCTGTGTCTACGGAGGTTTGAGCTCCACTACTTCTTATTACCTGATAAAGTAATGACTCAAAATTTGCTCTATCTTTTTTGAAACCATTAGTATTTACGTTAGCAAGATTATTT
>MDTA01049246.1_pt1 | contig 11238 bp, 12 predicted proteins | sample 811151 | NCBI WGS metagenome assembly MDTA01 (sample SAMN05326648, study PRJNA326480) | marine metagenome | isolation source: seawater | place: Indian Ocean: South | collected 2010 | reverse complement strand
GAAAATTTATCTCTTCCACTATTGGTTGATAGCGCTTCAACTTTCTTGTATTTGGGTCTCCAAACAAAAGTTTTAGCATAAATAAAAGTCCTTAAAAATTAATCCTATTACAAACATTATAAAATAGTGCGTAACAACAGAATGAAGAATAATTTTATCTGTTTAATTTTGTAGAAATCATCGTCTAAGGTGTATAAATTGTAATTAAAAAATAATCTAATTATCTTCATTTTCCCTAAAACTTTTTAACTAATGAAAGAAATATCTCTAATCAACCACTCTAAAGGCGCTATGGGGTTAAGGTTTTTTGGGTTAGGTCCTAATTGTAAGCCAACGAATGGATTAGTTAAGCTACAAAAATTACTTGATAGAAACACTTTCTGGGCAAAAAGTAGAACAATAAATGATCTAAAAAAATGTCTTGCCAACAGTGACGTTATTGTAAGTCTTTGGGTGGGTAACGAAATAGTTGGTTTTGGAAGAGCTTTAACAGATGGAATTTACCGAGGAGTACTTTGGGATATAGTTATAGATAAAAATCATCAAGGTAAAGGATATGGGAAAAAAATAGTAAATTCAATTTTAGTTTCTGAGAAACTAAAAAAAGTAGAAAAAATTTATCTGATGACGACTAACAAAAAAGAATTCTATTGTCAGCTTAATTTTGAAAAAGTAAAATCTCAAAGCTTACTCATAAATAAGAATTAAAAAACTAATCTTCAAATAAAAAATATTTTGTTCCAAGATAATTATTTAAAGCTGCAGTGCTTGCACCGATTAACCAAGCTAATTTATGATTATTTAGAGCCATATCAAAAAAATTTATTACCAATGTCATTTCTATACCACCCAATAAATATATAAAAAAGAAAATTAAAAAAGCTTTATCAAGTCTAATGACTTTAGGATTTTTAAATACCCATTTTTTTGAAAAGTAGAACGAATTTAATAAGCCAGCCAAATAACCAACTACTGATGCGATATTTATACCCAAATTTGTTAAATAAATTAATGAATAAAAAGTATAATTAATTAAATTTGAAAATAATCCAACGAATATAAACCTTAAAATTTGATATTTATTTTTTTTTAAAAAAATCACCAAGTCCTTTGTAGATTATCAGGCAATAAATCTATTATAAAGCCATTTTATAAATCCCCCTAAAATAGGAATTGGCTTAAAAGTTGGTCCACAAAAATCAAAGTAATCTGTATGTTCTTTAATTTTTCCATATTCATCAAAAATTAATCTGGTCGTACCGGGATAAATAAATTCTTTGTTTAAAATTCTTAAGCCCAAAGTCCATTCTAAAAATCCAACTTTTTGGTTTATTGCAAAAGAATGAGTTTCTAAGAAAAAATCATCACAACGATTTATCAGTTTTTCTTGAGCATTAATATAAGCTTCTAAACCGTATTTTTCTTGAGTTGGATCTTTAAAAACAACATCTTCATTATAAAATTCAAACCATTTTTCTCTTGAAGGAGGTTCTTCCCCATATTTTTTAGAAAACAAATTAATCAAATTGTCTTCAGAGATAAATTTATTCATGTATCTTAAAAACTATTTTTATTGATAAATATTAACACCTTAAAACAATATAAGTTTAATTTAAGAGAAAAAAGAATCTAGTTAACTAAAAATAGATTATTTTAAAAAAAAGCTTATAGAATTTCAGAAATTAAGCAAAAAATGTTATGTAACTAGAGGATAAAAAGATTTAGTATTCCTTCAATGATTCTGGAATAACATTTTCATCACAAATTCTCAATTCTAATGAGCATCTAGTATTCTTCGAAAGATTATATGATCTTCCATGTAATAAATTTGGACCAAATACTATTAGCTCACCTTCCTTCAAATTTGGTCTATAAGATTTAAAATTTTTAAGGTACTCTTTAGAATAACTTTTGGCTAAGTAATTATCATTAATGATTTCCTCATGGGGGTGTTTATACAAATGGCTTTTTGGATAAACATTTAATGTTTCTAAAGACGAAAATCCTTTTATGGGTATCCATAATGAAATGTAATTATATGATAAATTTTCAACAATCTCTATACTATCTTGATGGACACCTGAGATTGCACTTTGAGGCTTAACTAACCTAAAAGCTCCATAATTTACCTTAAATTTATTATTCTCATTATGAGAAGAACCTAGAAAAATAATTGGTTCAGAATTTTTCTTTTGTATAAAGTTGAGAGCATCTCTTACTTTTTTATTTCTTTTAATTTTTAAACATATATTTTGTGGCAATTTTATATATCTATTAAATGGACTTAACACAGATTTCTCAATAGCACTATCGATTTTTAATTTATGAAATTGATTTAAACTTTTAATTTGTCTAAAGTTTATTAGTTTACCTTCAATTTTTTCGATTAAGCATTTTTCTAACATTATCAAATCATTAATATCCAAGATTGGAATAATCTCAAATCCATCTTTCTTGAAATCATTATTTATTAACATTTGTCAGAATTATAAATTAAAAATATGATTTTCATGATAGTAAAAATTTATGTTTTTTTAAAAAACTAGGCGAAATAATATTTATCTGAGTATTAGAAAAACCATATTCTCTAGATAATTCATCCATAACTTTTTTATATTCCTCGATAAGCTTTTTATCTTCTTCATTAAGGAGACCATTTCTCCATTTGAAATGATCTTTTAAAACATCAAGTATATCTTCTGGACTATTATCCTCTACAATAACATTGGATTCCAAAAAACAATTAGAGAAGGCAGCTGCTCCTAAATTCATACTTGCTATTTCACGAAAACCTAAATATCGCCCATTATTTTTCTTTAACAACTTGGTTATTTTAAATCCATAGTAATATCCATAATTTTGGAATATAGGTATGCTATTTATACGAATCATTTTTTTTCTTGCTGCTTTTACAATAGTATGAAGACCTCCTCCGTTATGAATATATAAATTACATCCAGCAATTAAATCTACATCATTTTTATTAGAAACAAATTCTGATGCCGAATAATCTATTATTTTTGGATGTATATTTCTGGTCCAATTTATTTTTTTTTGAATTATTGAACCTACCCTAATAACACTTAAACCTAACTCTTTAATAACATAATCAGAAAGTAACCTTAAACTATCAATATCTGAATTTCTATAATTATGGTAATCCCAATCACGGGAACTAAACTTTTCATTTAAATATTGAGAATCTCTTGCATAAATACATATATATTTATTAGGCTCAATTTCTAATTTATTGCATAAATTAATATAATTATCCGAGGTATATATGATCGGTTTTGAAATAAATCCTTCCGGTTGATAGTCCTCACCACTTATAAAAAAATGCCTATTATTTTGTATTAATTTCTTATTTTCAAAAATTTTAATAAATAATTTTTCTAATAAATTATCATCTCTAAAAACCTTATAGTTATAATCAAATTCGCTAAGAAGTTTTCTGAATTGATCTCTTACATAATAATTTGCTACATCTTTAGGAGGACAAACAAATAGAAAAATTGTCTGTATTTTTTTCTTTAATCTTCTTTTTTCGGCTTTAAACAATTCTTTATCAAAATTTCCTACTTGATGACCTATTCTGTCTTCCCTTAAAATAACAATTTTGTATTTATAAAAATAAAAAGTTATAGAGGCAATAACCCTTATAACCTTATTAAAAATAAATATAAATGTATTTTTAAAAAATTGTTTTTTCAAATTGCAAAATATACTTTTTAAAATTTATGTATTTTTATTATTATAATTTTGCCTTAGAAGTGCTTTCTTAGTATCATCTTCACTCATATTGACATAAAAACCTTCTACTCTAAAGGGATCTAAGCATGATTCTTCTAAAGGATCTTTTATAAATTTTATATCTTTTATATCTAAATTTACTCTATGCAAATAGGAGGGATAAAAAGTACAAATATCGCCTATCTGACAAATATTTGAATCTATTTTTTGAATATTTTTCTCGCCATATTTTATCTGTAAACTATGATTTTTTTGATCATTTAAAAGAAACAGAGAAGAATATGGAAAGTGTTCTCCACAAGAATCAGTGTGCCAATTAAGGTATCCATCTGTTGGATAAACATTAAATGTATATCTGGAGCATTTACCAGAAGATGGTTTTTTGCCATAAGCATCTACATTATTTGGAAATTTATTATTAGTAAGATCAAAATCGCGAATTGGTTTCACAAGATCAAGCATTTCTCTTTGCAACTGATTTTCGCAATCCCACGTAGCAAGACTTACTAAAAGCATGTTTCGAGACTTATCTGACTTAGGGGTTCTGTAAAAAAAATAAGGAGTGTGATCATTAATTGGTGGAATGACTTCAGATTTAGTGGTGCTTATTATCTCTTTAACTAACTTTAGAATACTTTTGATTCTTTTATGATCTAGCTTTTTTTTATAAACTTTATGATAATTTTTTAAAAGTTTACTAGTCATAAATTTTTAAATATAGCTATTTTATTTATGAAATGCTTAGCATTGAATAATGACAAGAATTATCGTCATAATTTGCAAAATGATTTCTTTTCTGAAGATTTATAAGATGAATAGGCAGAATTCCAAAATCTAAGCTATATCTTATATTATTGCTTTCATTAAAGCCGCCCCCATGTATTAATTTTGTAGAAAAAAGCATAACTTGTCCTGGTCTACATAATGTTCTAATAGGTTTTCCAATATCTTCAAGGTTTTGAATAATTTTAGGATTATATGGCAATCCCAGTTTATGACCTTTTGAATATCTCTTTACCCCTGAATAGTTACTATCTTCTTTTTTAAAAATAATATTTTTATCTGGAAAATTATGGCTTCCATCAATAAATTTCATTGCAGTTTTATCATTATAATTTAATATTGGAAAGTGAACATTAATCTGGCTATCGATATAATTCTCACAATAAAAATTTTCTCGATGCATTGGTAGATATTCAACTTTAATATTCTGCTTATTTATAGGTCTTACCCCTCTTAAATAAACAACATTTTGAGCTGCAATAAGATTTTTATTAAACAACTTAAGAAGAATATTTTTCATATCACTAACAAGATATTTTCTAGCTCCAATATCGTTAATTCTTTTTTGCAATAATTCCAATTTTGAATGAAATAAATCTGTATTTTCAATTTTTTCTAATTTATCTTTTTCAATTTTAATGATATTTATAATGTGATTAATAAAAGAACTTTTAGGTAAATTAATTATTAAATATCCTTTTTCAGAAAATTCATCTAGGAGACACATTTAAAAAAGATTTTTTTGCATTCATTATTATTAATTTTTAATTATAGTAATTCCTTTTTTAAAAATAGGTTTCTTTCCAAATTTTTAAAAATTATTTAATACTATTATACATATATCTAATTGATAAAAGTTCTTGACTCGAAATTATTTATATTCTAATTTATAGGAATTATTGATAAATAAAAAAATAAATGGATGTAGCAGTTATTGGAACTGGATATCCTGAGATAATTGGTCTCTTAGAAGATTTATCTGCCATTAACAAAGATTTAAAATTTATAGGCTTTTTAGATGATAATCCTAATAATAATTCAAGAAAACTTTATGGAAATAAAATAATTGGCAAATTAAATTGGATTAAACATCATAAAGATGTTTATGTCATTAATTCAATCTTCAGAAATCCATATAGTAGAGAGCAAGTAACACTAAAACTTAAAGAATTTGGAGCTAAATTCTTTACCTTTATTCATCCATCTGCATCATATAAGTATGCATCAATAGGTGAGGGATCAATAATTTGTAGAAATTGTATATTGGAACCGGGAGTAAGTATTGGAGAGCAATCTGTAATTTTACATAATACAGTTATTTCTCATGATTCAAAGATAGGAAAATATAATTTCATTGGAAATAATGTAACGATTCAAGGCAAGAATTTAATCGGCGATTACGTAACGATTTCAGCAGGAAGTTCTACTTGCCCCAATTGTGAAATTATGGAAGGATCATTAATAGGAATAAATTCATTTATCAATAAAAATATCCCAGAGCGATGTATTCTAGGATCACCTCCATCAAGAATTATTAAAACTAATCAAAAGTTTCCAGAACTAAATAAATATATAAATTGATTTAGATCAAATATAGAATAAAATCATATAGGAAAATAATTGGAAAAGCTTTACGTTTCACAACCTCCTTTCGATTGGATAAATAAAAATTGTAGTGCTATAAATTTATACGAAAGAATTTTAAGTAATTTTGAATTAGATGATCCTGTATTTAAAATAATAATCAATAAAGAAATTATAAAATTTTATACAAAAAAAGATTGCATACAAATAGTCCCAAATATTGCAAACTCATTAATTGAAAAATACCCAAAAAAAAGTCAACAATTGAAAACTTTAGGAATAATTAGAGCTTCTGAAGAATCAGTATTTTTTATGCTTGCAAGTATTTATCTTGGCGCTAACTATAGTATTATTTTTGAAGATTTGTCTGAAGAAGCAATAAAAAAACGAATAAATTTATTTAAACCTAATATAGTTTGTTGTAGACAAGAATTAAGTAAAAAAATAAAAAAAATATTACCGCTTTGTGAAGTTAAGAATATCCAAATCAAAGTAATCTCGAAAGAAGATCTTTCCTTTAAAAAAGATTCTTTATCTAAAAATAATTCTAATTGCTACAAAAAAAACGATGATTTATTAACGCTTTTTACTTCTGGATCAACAGGAATACCAAAATTAATTATTCATGGTTTTTCAAACTATATAGATTACGCTGAATCTTCTTCTAGAGATTTCTTTAACTTAAAGATAGGATCAACTATTTTTACTGCTACGGATGCTGCATGGATTAATGGTCAAACATATGCTTTTTTTGGTCCTCTTTTAATAGGAGCATCAAGTGTCATTTGTGAAAACCTTAATGAATTATCCCAGCCTTTATTTTTATTAGAAGTGTTAGAAAAATTAAAAGTAAATATTTTTTATACTTCGGTAACTTTTTTAAGACTTTTAAAATTGAAACAAATAAATCTTCCTTCAAAAAAATTAAATAATCTTGAGAGTATTGGATCTTGCGGAGAACCACTAGCTGATGTAATTGGTAGATGGGCTATTAATTTCTTTAATCCTTCTAATAATGTAATTATAAATACATATTTCCAAACGGAAACAGGTGGTATCTTAATCGCACCTAAACAATCAATAGCTAAAGAAGTACTAAATTATTCGACCGTTGGAATACCTGATAAAAAAATTAAGATAGTTTTAGCTAAAGATATTTTAAAAAATTCAGACCTAAATAAACAAGGAATATCCGAAAATGAATTATTAGTTTTAAATCCTTGGAAGGGAATTTTCAAAAAAGTTTTATCAAATAGAAAAACAAACTATTTTACAAAAGAGGGTTATTACAGATTGCACGATATTGGAACTTTTGATGAAAATGGGTTTCTATATGTAAATGGAAGAAGTGATGATGAGATGAATATAGCAGGCCATAAAATATCCTCCTCTGAAATAGAGAGTACTGTTCTGTGCTTAGAAGAAATTAACGAATGCTGTGCAGTTGGGCTCCAAGATTCGATTATTGGAATGAGATTAATTCTTTTTGTTTCAATCACAAAAAAGATTGATGATATAAATACTAAAAATCTTTATGCAAAAATCAAAAGCAAAATAAATTTTGAAATTTCTAAATATCATATACCTTCTGAAATTTATATTTTTAATAATTTAGCCAAAACGAAGAGCGGCAAAATCATGAGAAGGATAATGCGAAATATTGCTGAAACATTTTCAATAAATACTTCAGATGATATATCTACAATTATCGATAAAACAAAATTCTACCAATCAAGAAATAACTTTTTTAATAATTATATCAATAGTAATACAAATGCATTTTTTATTATTCAAGATCAATTGCTAAGTTCCAGTAAGAATCTTATTTGCTTCTTGATAGAAAAGATTCTAAGGCTTAGTAAAGCAGAAGATTTGAATAATTTATACATTGTCTATGATCAAAATGAAAAAATAAATAACTTTTCAATTAAAATTAAATCTAATGATTCATTGATTGATATATATAAGATAATTAATGAAAATATAGGGGAAACATTTAAATGCAAAAAAATTGCTTTAACTTTTATATTTAGTAGCACACCGAAAACTAGAATTTTACTAAAATGTGAACCAAACAAAATTTATTATCATGTAGAAGATTTATTTTTTTCGGATTTTTCTAGAAATCTAAAATTACAACTTAGTAAAGAATTGAGCAATTCAATAAAACAAAGTAGACCAAAAAATTTAAAAGAAAAAAATGAAATTGAAAACAATCTTATATGTTATAAATGTAGATTATCTCTAGAAAAAATAATTCAAGATAGAGGAAATAGCTCATATCTTGTTCAATGCATTGATAGTAAAAACAAAAATAATTTTATTTGTGATTTATGTTTATCTGGTTGGTGAATAATGAATAATGATTTGATAATTAATCTATTAGAGGAATTCACACCTGATCATCTAACTAGAGATTCAGTACTAAGTAAATCAATAAACTTATTTAGTTCACTAGTAAGAATAAGGATAATTGCTAAATTAGAGGAAAAATATACAGATCTTGATTTTGATTGGATTAACGACACTACTAATGTCAAAGAAATAGAGAATTTTGTTAAAAATTACACTTTAAAAGAAAAAAATAATCAAATTAATAGTTATAAATATTCTTCTGATAAAGAATATAATTTTAAATCTGAATCCTTCAGAAATATCTCAATAGGTGTAGATGTAGAACATATTGATAATTTACCAAAAAATATATTAGAAATTTCATCTTTAAAACTTAGAGAAAAACTTTTCACTGAAAAAGAAATTATTTATGCATTACAAAAAAATAATACTAATCAAACATTATTAGGTCTTTTTACAGCCAAAGAGTCTATTATCAAAGCTTATTCTAGATTTGGGGAATTAGGCATTAAAGATATTGAAATTTATCATCTAAATAATGGGAGGCCAAAGGCAAAAGTAAAACATCTAGAAGGAAAATATTCAATTGATATATCGATTTCTCATTCTATAGATTATGCAATCTCTGGATGCATTATTTTAAAATTATAGTCATTTCTAAAATATTTATTTATTGCGCAAAGAATTTATAAATTTAATCTTTGGAGTAGATAAGCAAGGTTTATGACAGTTTTTGAAACTAAAAATTAATTAAGAACTACATGAAATTTAAAAAAAGCGGATGAAGAGATTCGAACTCTCGACATTCTCCTTGGCAAGGAGATGCTCTACCACTGAGCTACATCCGCATATCTTTTCATTTTATCCTAAAAAAGGAATGAAATGAACCAAATCATATTTTTTTTGAAACTAATTTAAATTTTTAATTAAAGATCCCATCTCAATAGCTTGTAAAGCATAATTCCAACCAAAATTATTTTTTATCCCAGCTCGTTCTAAAGCCTGTTGCATAGTATCAGTAGTTAAAACACCAAAAATAATAGGAATATTACTTTCATATGAAACTTGAGAAATACCTTTACTAGCTTCAGAAATTACCACATCATAATGAGAGGTTTCGCCACGAATAACAGCTCCAAGAGCAATTAAAACATCATAATTAGATTTTTTTAATAAAGTTTTTGCTGCTATTGGCAGTTCAAATGACCCAGGAACCCAAACAATATCAATTTGCTTACTAGTTCTAGAAGTATCTAGGCCATGTCTTTTTAAGCAATCTAAGCAACCAGACAATATTTTATTGGTAATTAAATCATTAAATCTTGCAACTACTATGCCTACTTTTAAAGTAGAAGCATTAGTAAAAGATCCCTCAAAAATAGTCATTAAATTTTATTTCTTATATAACTACATTCTCATGAAAAGGTATTAAGTTCAAACTAATGAAGAAACAATACCTGTAACAAAAACTAAAACCACCCAAACTGCAGCGATAGAATATATTTTTCTCCTGCTCTCTTTCTGTCCCTCTTCAGTAGAAGGTGATGTCACATATAACACTGGAACTCCAACAACTGCAATTAGAGAAGCAAATAAAAGAGCATTTACAAAGAAAAAGTTAACTGCCTGCATGGTTCAAACTTACTTAAGGATAATTATAAATACTATATTCTCATGAAAATGAATATTTTTGGAGAAAATTTACATACTTTTAGTTAATGTAAAAATGCAAAAAGAAAATATGTCACTAATATCTATTTATAAATAATAAAAAAATGCAGGAAGATTCAATAATTCAGAAGAATTTATTTGAAATTAATAAAGAACCTAAACATTCAGATAGTTCAAATCAAATTACTGGAGATTTATCTACTGAAGATTTAAAAAAAGAATCACAAAAAAGACCCAGACAAAGAAAGAATTCGACAAATTTAATTAATCAATTCAAAAATAATTTAAGTATCGAAAGAAAAAATGATTGCATTAATGAAAAATCTTACAGTTATAAAACAGTTGATCAAAAAAAATTAACTCCAATACTAAAACATTATGTTCAATTGAAAGAAGAAAACAGTAATAGATTATTGTTATATAGATTAGGAGACTTTTTTGAGTGTTTTTTTGAAGATGCTGTTTTGGTATCCAACTTATTAGAAATAACACTAACAAGCAAAGATGCCGGAAAAGAAATAGGTAAAATCCCTATGGCAGGAGTACCTCATCATGCAATGGAAAGATACTGCTCTGAGTTAATTAAGAAAAACCATTCAGTAGTTATTTGTGACCAGTTAGAAAAAAGTTCTGGGAATTACGGGACACCACTTAAAAGAGGAGTAACTCGAATTATTACCCCAGGAACTGTGATTGAAGAAGGAATGTTGGTTGCAAAAAAAAATAATTGGATAACGGCAATACACTTATCAGAGAACAATACAAAAAATTTATATGAATGGGGAATCTCAAGTGCTGATGTGAGTACAGGAGAATTATTAACGATGGAGGGTGAATCACTAGCAAAACTATGCGATGAAATTATTAAACTAGATTCTTCAGAAATCATTGTAGGAAGCAGTGAAGTAAGAAATTTATTAATTAAAGGAAATAGTCAAATTTCATACACTGTTTCTCAAGAGACTAATTTTGGCATTAATGAAGCAAATTATCTAATAAAAAAATATTTCCAAATTGCAAACCTAGAGGGAATAGGACTTAAAAATTTAAACAATGCAACTAGATCACTTGGTGGTTTATTAAATTATTTAG
>MDTA01041957.1_pt1 | contig 11238 bp, 8 predicted proteins | sample 811151 | NCBI WGS metagenome assembly MDTA01 (sample SAMN05326648, study PRJNA326480) | marine metagenome | isolation source: seawater | place: Indian Ocean: South | collected 2010 | reverse complement strand
TTCAGAAGCCCATATCCATTGATCTAACACGTATGGATGCAGTGCTTTATAAAAGTCTTCCTTTCTATGTGGATAATTATTATCCATTTGAGAAAGAGTATCAACTAAAGAGTTGTTAATATTAATTTTATCTATTGTAAGCATAATTTATTCTTTTCTATCATTGACATTCCAGCTAGTGTGTGTATTAAAGTTTTGTTTGTTAAGAATCTTTTGTCAGAAACTACAAGCTCAGGTTCAAAGAAATTAAACCAACTCCTTCTAGTCTCATCATATGCATTTGGTCCAAACCTATGAAACAACCAATTGTCATTTATTCCATATTGAAAGAATACTGCTTCGTCATTTAACGGATTTGTAAGCTCATTAAATATAGTCATGTTCTGACCTACTTTCCAAACCATAACTGAACTATTAAAGTATGGACAACTTCTTAAATGATATAACCTTTTCCATTTAAATCCTTCTTGGAACTGCCAGCTTCTAGTAATCCAAGGTTTTTCCATATCTAAGTCAAAAAAGTATGCTAAGTCTCCGGTGATAAGTGTATCGAGATCTATGTATAATATAATATCGCCTTCTTCAAACTCTTCTTTATCTCTCATAAACATAAGATATTTTCTAAAGTGTGCAAATCCACCAGCATCTTCTCTCTCAAAGTCTGCATCTTCTCTTTCGGTTATAGAAGATTCTGGATTCATTCCACCTCTATAGAATCTAGTTTGTAGTTCTTCCATTCTTCTGAATGCAGAACCTTTGTGACAAGATTCCATAGTACAAAATTCGTAATCGACTGAACAGTTTTTATTTACTTGTTCTTCTAGTTTATGTACGTGATCTTCCGTATAGTTCTCACCCCATCTCATATATACAACTTTATTTGCCACTTAACACCTTTCCTACTATTCCCATTAGTTCAAGAATATTCTTACTCTTTTGAATTTTAGTTTTTAAAGTTTTTGACTTAGATTTTTTTACTTTATCTAGTGCAAGTACTTTTATCTTCATAGGAAACAAGTATCTAACGTTTGATCCATTTTCTACTAAAAAATCAAAAATAGTATCCACATCATCGAGAGGCTGTGTAAGCTTCTCAAATCTTTCTCTTTTTACTTTTTTCCTTTGATTGTTTAATTTTCGTTCAAGATCTTCTAGAGAAACAATCTTCAATAGATCTTGAAAGTCTGGGTGCTCCCACGTACAAGGCATGTAGTGAGTAACGGTTTCACCCCTTCCGTTTTTGTAGTATATTGATACATGTGATTTTCGAGAGTCAACAAAATGTGCATCAATAAACGTCTCAGAAAATATAGCCATAATATAATTTATCCTTTATTTACTTACAATTTTCGCACCTGCAACCAGTACATATGTCATTTACGCACTCTTCACATTCTTTTTCACAATGGCACTTATGTCCACATTTTTCACACTTAGCTTCTGTTAGCATATTCCTTTTGTTACCTTAAGTGAGTATGTTTTATTTATTGTTAAAGTTTCATCGGAATCTGGTCCATACCCGTAACCATATCCGTACCCATAACCATATCCGTATCCATAGCCGTAGCCGTAGCCACCATATCCATAACCACCATAACCGCCATAACCATATCCACTGTATATGTTATGACTATCACCAGCAGGAACAACTTGAAACTTATTTGTTCCACTTCTCATTCTTTCACCTTGATATATCTTATCTAACACAGACGTTCCGACCTGAAGACCAGAACCAGAACCATCTGAATCAATTATATATCTTAAACAATATCCGTGTGAATCATTCTTTGCTGTGTGGTTTATAGATTTCTTTAATATATTGTCTATACCACTGCTATCGTATTCTTGTACACCAACATGATCTGAGTCATTTGCGTTTTGATATATCTTCAAGAACTTAGGAAGTTCTGTACCTGGTGAGATTGACGAGTCAGAATTTATTCTATGAAGATAATACTTCTCAAGAGTTTTAGGCTGATCTATTGCTTCAAACAAACTTCCTGTTCTAAAAGCCTCGACATCAGCTACTGTATCGATGAAAATAGGATTGGGAGACATTAGTGTAGAGTCAGAGTCAGAAGCACTATCTGTTGAGAAGTGATATATACCTGCTTGTTTAGAAGTAAGTTGACCGTTTGTTAATATATCAATTGCTGGTCTAGTAATAGTATCATAAAAGTCAGAGTCTGTCATAGCTCTAATAGCGTCATTAGCGCTGTCCCAGTAAACTGGAAATTCTCTTCCTGAATCTATAATTCCACCAGTAAAGTTTGAATCAAATTGTAGATTAATCTTCGACCAACTTATAGAAGTAAGTGAAGTTTTATTATTAAGTGCGTCTGCTTTTGTTGTTTGTCCAGCACCAGCAATACTTCTCTGGTCAATCATTGTTCCTAGATTTCCAGAGTCATTGACGTAGTTAAGTTCTACTGATGGACACAGGCCATAATTTACAATCGCACGATGACGTAACGAAAGGATGTCAGAGTCTGACATCTCCTTCAGGTCTTTCGTAGGATAGTGGATTTTTAAGGGCCTGCGAAACGCCATTGCTATACCCCTGAGTCAGTATAACCGAATACCCTTTTTACTAGCGAACCATCAGACTTAAGAATATCGAACTTAATGTCTCTAATGTTCTCTTCGTAAACATAGTTGATTGCATGTACGAGATCTGAGTCAGGAAGAGCAGCCGCAAGACTGTCTAAGTCTCCTACATTTGAAGATATTAAATTTGTTTTTACTCGCCAAGCTTCAATGGTATCGCTTAGATCAACGTATGTTTTTCTAGCCATTGTCTTCCTTACTCATTTTCTCTATTAATTGTTTCATCATATCTTTGAGCTCACTCACATCATCTTTTAATTGTGCAAACTCTTCTTCCTTCTCTTTTCTTTTCTCTTTTATTTCTCTAGCCTGTTCGACTTCTTCTACGTCAGTATTCAATACTGCACCAGTATCTTCGTCTTTGGCTAGATCCTTTTGTCCATTTATTCTAACTAGTTTCATTTAAACACCTAACGCTATTGCACGCAAGTCCTTTATGACTGGAACCTTGCTTGAATTTTTGGATCTAAATACGATCTTTATTTGAAAAGCAGTAAACGGTGTCATGTTTCCGTTCTGCCCACCTATTAAATATCTATATTCTCTAAATGCATCTCTGTTTTCGTCTGCAGCCACTGGGTTTTCCACATTTGCCAGTTTCCACTGCATAGTTGAAAGAGTCTGATCTTCTGATACTGTTTTATAATAAAGTTCAAATTCTGAATCAGGTGGTCTGTTAGCACTTAATAGTATCTTCAATCCTACTGCATCTACGACAAGAGGTATTGGTTTAGTTACGTGCTTAGACAGATGAGAACCTGATGATTTATCTGTTTCTGCAATATAGTTTATTGGCTTATTAAATCCTGCTGTAGGATTAGAAGCAACCTGTCTATCAATTCTGTTACCGAAAAGAGAAAGAGAAGCTCTTTGTAAATCTATCACTGGAGATACAAAGTCGTTAGATGATCCAGCAGTTAATTTTATTTTTGCAACTTCAGTTCTTTTTACTCCTGAACTATTTCTTGCTCCAGGAACTAGATTAGGTGCCTCTAAATGGTTATTCGTTTTTAGTATAATATCTCTATACTCAGGACCAGACTGTACTACATAAGGTACTTCTGCACCGGCAAGTGACTTACCTGTTATCTGATTCGCATGAGACGTTAATGAAGTTCCTTCTGGAAGAAGTGTTTCTATATAAGGATTAATAATATCGTACTGATAGTTAGTTTCAGCACATGCATTAATTCCACCACCTATAGCAGTTTCAGTTGAGTTTGATCCTCCATCAATTTGATATGTATCACCATCTGGATCTGTTACAATCTCATAAACGCCATTTATAGTAATACCGCCAACCGCAGTCGCTCCACTTATATGAATCCTATCAGTCTTTACAAGACCGTGATTAGGATGATTTACTTCAACTACGTTAGAGTTTAAAGTCACACTAAATGGATTCGCTGGTAGTAGTCTTTTAGGAACAGCTCTTGTTTTTAGAGTAGCTGTAAAATTATTACCAGTTACAAATTTACATCTATTAATCTTAAACTTAAGATCTACATCAAACTGTGGTTCCCACTTAAATGAATTTTGTGGTGTGTATAGTGGACCAACTGTAGTTTGTTTAGTAACTCTTTCTTGTTGAGATCCAACTTTTATATCACCAGTTTGACCTGCCCATAACTTATAGGCTTTACTATCGGACTGTATTGTTAATGCGTACTCTGTAAATCCCTTTAGATATATTGGTTCATTAAACTCAAATTTAGTTTGAGTTGCCCCAGTCTCAGAAACATTAACTGAACTCGGTGAAAGATACTTTACAGATCCGGGAACAATAACTTCTCTTGATGGTGAACCATTTACGATTGGAACTACTTGAATCCATACTGGAAGATCAGCATCCTTAGACTTAAAGAATAAGTCTACAGAATTAATAAATGCACCTTGTTCATTCTCAATAAAGAACGACTGAGCAAGAGGATCTATTCTTCCTCTTGTATCATTTGAACCTATTACTCTATCTGCGAGTATATTCTTATCAGAACCGTTTATAGTAATATGTCTTGTTGAAACTATTCCATTATGATTTTTTTCTATTACTCCACTTGCGTTATAAAGTGCTGCAGCCTTTGTTGAAGCATCTGCTTCTGTTGATGTAGTAATATCAAGAAGTTTAAATTCTCTAACACCAGATCTAAAAGAAAGACTTGCAGTGTTAGGAATAAAGAAAGTTCCAGACACTTTTCCTTCACCATCAGTTACAAGATTAGTGCTTCCATCAGGATGACCTGTTGTATTATATGCTTGAAGATTAGAATAGTCACTATCTAATCCTTCTCCATAAAACTTTGCTGTGTCTTCTCTACACCATGCTGAGACATCAATATTATCAAAATATGGGAACACTCTTGTGTTTGGTCTAAGACCAACTGCATCAAAGTGAACAATTCTGGATCTCATAAAAGGAATGATTGCAACATCTACTATTTTGTCATCAACAATTTTTCTAATTGTTTCTGAGGACACAACTCTATTCACTATAGTTCTTTCTACATTCTCCATTCCTCTTGTAAGGTAACCACCAGTTCTATCGCTAAATGATCTTGTATCAGGTTGAATGTATCTTTCTGACTGATCTTCTTCTTGAGCAATATCATTTCCGTTTGCGTCAGTTCCAAACCAGTTCCATTCCCAGTTATTAAAAAGAGTGCTCTGTTTAAATGAAAGTTTTTGTCCACCTACTATAGCTTTTTGACCAATCTTTTCAACGTCTCTCCACTCATCAGAAGCTGGTGATAGAGATATATTACCATTAAACTGAAAAGCATCAAATGAGTTTATATCCAAAGTCTTTGATGTTTCTAATTGAGATATGTAAGTTGAGTCTCTATAATCCAAGTATACGTTATCACCTTTTCTCATCATACCAGAGTTTTGTGCAGAATCATATACTAGACCTATGTTGTTTTCAACAAAAGATGGATGAAGTGTATGATCTTTAGGATCTACTGAAGCGGCATATTGGTTATTATCGACAGCAGAATAAAAGTGATCAATAAAGTTATCAACTATAAACCCAGATTTAATTCTATCATTTCCATTTGAGTCTTGAACAGAAAACTTACTTGTGTCTAACTCAAGTAAACTTAAGTTTGTAAGTTCTTCTAACTTCTCAACTCTTTTTTCAATCTTTCCAATCTCGGTCATGGTATAACCTTTTGCTTCTACCATGTCGTATGAAACATCGCCACCACTTAATGTGTTAGCACCCATCTTAGTTCTAAATAATTCAAGTGAATTAGCAGGAGTATCAGCAAACGTTGGAGTAAGAGATGAAGATCCTGTTATTACTTTAATGTCTGCTGTTTCATTTATTACTACCTTGTCATTTCTTGGTTGATAGTAAGTGGCATCAAGAGTAACTGTGTCAGTATTCTTAGGAAGACCTATCTTTCTTGCTCCAGCACCAGTAAATTCTCCTGATTGATCCTTTACTGGTCTGAAGTCAAGAACGTCCCTTAGGTTAATTTCAAATCCGTTTTCTGCAGTGTGTGTTGGAATTTTAGCATAGTTGGTTGAAGAATATGAATTGATGGAAAAGAAATCACCAGTGGTGGAGTGAGTGTAGTGCTTGAGTGATACATTTAATCTATCACTTCCAGCAGTTGGGTCGGTGAAATTCGATTTTAGTATTAGTCTTCCTTGATCATAGTAAGCATCTCTTTGACCATTGTCTAATTCAAAATAGTGAGCAACATCTGTTTGTGCAGTATTGTTGAGCAGTACACTATTAATCTCAATAACATCAGTAGCGTCTAAGTCTAAGAACTTAAATGCATTACCAAATCCATCTGAGTCAGTTGTTAACTGACCATTTGTAATAGTATGAGTGGTAATTGACTTTGACTTTACTGTAGCATTTGTTTTTGATACGTATCCGATAACTGATATAGATTTATTAGCCAAGGCAGATCCACATTCTATAGTGGCTTGATCTGTACCAGATCCAGTTATCGTTCCGGTTGGTGTAACAGTTGATCCATCAGAATCACTAAAGACTAACCAGTTATTTGTATCTGACCATTTTTCATTTACAGCCTGTAAGTTTATTTGTAGTTGTCCTGAAGAAGTAGCAGTTCCAGTTACTTTTCTTTGTACTACAACTGTTATGTCTTGAAGTTCTTTTGGTCTAATACTTGGGAGAGAAAAGAATAAACCTTCTTTGTTGGCTTCTTGAATCTCACCAACAATTACTCCATTCGTATTAGTTTTAGTTTTAAGTACTACGTGATTAGTAGTTCCAGTACCGATAGATCTAGCATCTCTAAATTTATTTGATCCTGCCATCTGTACATCGAATATATAAATTCTATATTCGGCAGATGCCGCTACGTATTCTACACTTCTTATTCTACAGGTACCAATTGTTCCTCCACTATTTGTAGCAGAAGTTGATATATTAACTTTAGTAAGATTATTAATATCAGGCGCACCTTTTATAGATGATGCAACAACGTAGTTTCCGTACTCAACTCCAATTGATTGATTATTGAATCCTATTGTATCTGTAGCTCTTGGTACAGTAATAAAACTTGGTGTTGGATTATTAACTCTATATCCATTGACGTAAGCTGTACCTTCACTCACTGTAAGTGTTAAGTTACTAGCATCAGCAGAATCATAAGATATTGAGAACGGTTTTATAATATAGTTACCAGACTCTTCTCTTGTTCTTTGTGCAAGAATATCATTTATCTTATTGTATTGATTCTGACCGTTTGCGATTTCTATAATTCTAGAGTTCTTTATTTTTCCAATAGGAACAAATGTATCACCAGCAGTTATTGAGTCTTGCGTAGCTAATATAAGTTTTATTCTAAATCTATCTGCACCTGGTGCTGTTGTGTTAGGAAGTACTCCTTGATTATCATATAATGAATTATCATCATCAACAGTTACAATTTCTTGTACAACATTAAAGCCTATAGTTGTAGTATGATCTCTACTATACTTTGATATAATTAAATTCTGAGCTGGTGCATATACAAAAAATCCTTGAACAAAGAAGTCACCTTGTCCTGTACTGATTCTTACGCCTGCACCTACAGCTGGATTAGAACTAGTATTAGTTGCTTGAACTGTCATAGTTGCATCTGAATTGTCAGCAGCTATCTGTTCTCCAGCAGGAAGTCTTATAGGTGTTGTCCCAGAAGTTCCACCTATACTATTAGTGTATCTTACATATAAAGTATTAGGATCACTTCCACTAGCAGCTACAGTTTCCAACACTCTTACTTGAATACCAGAACTGTGAGTAAAAGTTTCTCCTACTATTGTTCCATTTGGGAATGCACCTTGAATCTTTACAAACTCATAGTTTGAGTTTATTACCATACCGCCTGAACTTACTGAGGCACCTTCTTTAAATATATTTTTACCAAATCTTTCAACTTCACGTTGAATGATTGTTTGCATTTGTGTAAGTTCACGTGCTTGTAGTGCTTTTCTTGGATTAAAAAGAATTCTATGATAACCAGCACTGTCTGCAAAGTCGTCTTTGTAGCGTGTCTTAAAAATATTTTCTGTAAAACTTATTGCCATTTAATCACTCTCTACAACTGAAGAATTATTTTTATATCTTCTGATTGGTTTGCGGAACGTTCAATCGCTCCTCTGTTATTTAAGTAAAGTAACTCACCAGAATAAGGAAGAACCTCACCGTCTATTCTAGGATTTGTTATAGATGCATTTCCTGTTCCGTTACTTTCTTCAACAACCTCACCATTAACGAAAGGTGTAAATCCTGTCACATCTGTTTGATGATAGAATATATCAGAATCTTGTACCTTATCGACATAAGCTGCTGCGTTTGATGTTGCACCTCTAATTAACTTATCCACTGAAAATACTTGGTTAACGTTAACTTTCATCTTTTTCAATACTATTCCAGTGTTACCTATAAAGTCTGAATCAACTGCCTGCATCTTTTTAGGACGCATTATAACACCTATTTGTCTAAAGTCCTGACCGATAACAAAGTCATCATCAGCACCGTCTATCTTACAGTGAAGAGCAAAAGCGTCTGTCTTTAGATCATGCATTGCGTTCTTACCAAAACCAAATTGTGGACTTATTACTGCTCGAGCGGTAGCCTGTACTCCACCTGAACTATCAGGCGCACCTATAGTGACGTTAGCATGTATGTATTCATTTAATCCATAATCAAGAGTACTTGAATCAGTATTAAATTCTATCTTTGCGATTCTGCCTTGGCTGTCAACAGTCGATGTTAATCCAAGCTGTGCAGAATCAAGCACGTTTCCTCTAGCATCTACTCCAACCACACTTACTGATGGAGCAGAATTATATCCTGTTCCTTTGTTAGTTAGTACTATTGAAGTTATTCTTCTTGGTTGAGCAGTATTTTGAATCTCTTCTTGTTTTATTTCAACACCAGAAGAGTTTGAGTCTGTAGCAGTAATGACTCGAGTAGGCATCCATGCTGCAGTCATAAATTGTCTTGCTTCAAGCTCACTTATTGTATATAGAAATTTCCATACGTAGCCATCTGCAAGTTGAAAAGGATCATTGTTTGAACCAGTTGGTTGAATTAAAGATGGAACTTCGTTTCCTAGATTATTTCTACCTGTTCTCAAACATATGTAAACATGAAAGTTATCGTTTAAAACATAGAAGTCATTCGTATATGTAACTTTCGTATCGTCCCATTGATGATATATTGTTCCTCTTGACCAGTTGACTCGCTTTACAACCTGTGATACTCCAGTCAGTCTCTTAATAGACTGAAGTCCAGCCATAAAGTCTCTTTCTTCTTTTGGTGTGTTGATTGGTGTTACAACAGTATCAGTCGCGTTCCAATATTCTGATCTTCCTAAACCAACATAGTGTGGAACACTAGTGTCTTTAAATGCAGTAACAATGCTATCAACTATCTTTAGTTTTAATCTGTCAGTTACTATGGCTGCCATGTTCTCTTTCCTGTAACTTGTTTATCTATATTTATATCGTTTGTACGTAACTATTACCAGAATCATACATATCTTCATCCATAGTTTCATCTGTGTTACTAAATCTTGGACCTGAACTATACCCACTACTATCACTTCTATCAAAAGATTGTGATGAGGCCATAACCCATTCGAATATATTCGAATACCTATTATCTATTTCTGTTATAAGTGCTCCTCTCGCTGAGTATGGTCTTATGACTACGTCAGGATCTAATCTTCTAATAAACACTGGGTTATTTCCGGGATCATAGTCTGTGTAGTATATACTTGAATCCTTCAGTCCTAAGTCAGGTCTAAATGGGAAGTGACGTAGGTGTGTTGGATTTGAATCGTATCCACTGAGAGGATAATGAACCTCTGCACCATTAGAATCTCTAACGTATGAAGTTCTTCCCATTCTTTGTAGTAAAGTTGTATCCGCAAAAGAAGTAGTAACAATACCAATGGTATCATCAAACACCAACCGCGGATACTCTGGGGGATAATATATGTCGTGTGGATACGGGTGTGAATCAAATATTGCTATATTGCCCGTAAAATTTTCAGCATGCTGTGAAACAATTTGTACTTCGTTTGATAAAAAGAATCCTGCTGGATGTACAAACTTTTTGTAAAGTTCACCCCACTTATTGAAAGATAAGGGAGACTTAATCATTATTGACAGAATCTGATATATTCCACCGTCTTGAATAACGTGAACGTTGTCAGATCCTATCTGCGATGCTGAATCGCCAATCATAAAAATATCTTGTTTTGGATAATGTACTTCAGCATCTTCTCCAAAGAATCCTCTAAAGAATCCTTCAGCAGAATATTTAGATCCTTTTACTCTAAAGAATCTAGCAAAATTCTTAAGTATTTCTCTAGGATTACTAAAGAAGTCTTGAGACATTCCTAGAGCAAATTCTTTAAACATATTGTCTAGATGACTTAAAGAAGCATCTTCAATATCTCTTATAGTGTATAAGTCATTAATTAACTGACCAAACTCACCGCTACTATCCATAAACTCATAGTACGACTCTAAGAACGTAATAATATTAGGATAGTCTTCTGCAAAATAAGCAGGTAGAACTTCTCTTACAGCTCCTTTTTGAAAAGCAATATCTAGTCTATTAAAATCAGTTTTTGTTTTTTCTACCATTTTACTATATCTTCTATATCTGGCCTAGGTATACCTTGACTAGGCAGCCCCGGAGGAAGCATTGTTCCAGTAGAATGAGACCTTCTTGGCTCAACTGGATAACCTATTGATAAACAAAAATCTGGTTTCTGATCACTTAACCATAGTTTTGAGTTATCAAATAAAAACCCCTTATTATCAAAAATTAAACATCTTGTATATGAAACATCATATCCTTTTTCTAAAGCAAGTAATGCTGTAACGGCACTGTGCATTCCAATCTGAACAAGATAATTTTTAGGTTCAAATAACCCTTCTTGAACATCTTTGTCCCATGCTCCACCTTCTACTTCTTTCCTCGCAACCTCTGCAATGCTAGGGTGAAAAGTTGTAATGGCTGGTTTGTATACTAAAACATAAGGTGCAGTTACTTGATCATTGAATCCTAGAATATCATCATCGTTAATACCACTGTCTGGTTTAGGTAGACCTTCGATAAGATCTTCATCTTTCCAAAGCTCTGAATTT
>MDTA01224714.1_pt1 | contig 11239 bp, 12 predicted proteins | sample 811151 | NCBI WGS metagenome assembly MDTA01 (sample SAMN05326648, study PRJNA326480) | marine metagenome | isolation source: seawater | place: Indian Ocean: South | collected 2010 | reverse complement strand
TTCAATTAGCCTTTATTTTGTCTATTCTGAATTAAGGATTCAACTACACTCGGATCAGCTAAAGTTGTAGTATCGCCCAAATTATTAGGATCATTAGCAGCAATTTTTCTTAAAATTCTTCTCATAATTTTTCCTGATCTAGTTTTAGGTAATCCGGGTGCAAATTGAACAACATCAGGTGTTGCTATTGGGCCAATTTGTTTTCTTACCCAAAGTTTCAAATCTCTTTCGAGATCTCCTGTTGGCATCTCGCCAACATTTAAAGTTACATAACAATATAGTCCATTGCCTTTAATGCTGTGTGGAAATCCTACTACTGCTGCTTCTGCTACTTTAGGATGTGCTACAAATGCACTTTCAATTTCAGCTGTTCCAAGGTTGTGTCCAGAAACTATTATAACGTCATCTACTCTTCCTGTAATCCAATAATAACCATCTTTATCTCTTCTACATCCGTCACCAGTAAAATATTTCCCATCAAACTGAGAAAAATATGTATCAATAAATCTTTGGTGATCTCCATAAACTGTACGCATTTGGCCGGGCCAAGAACTTGCCATACACAGCCTACCTTTTCCTTCACCTTTAATTATCTTGCCATCTTGATCAACTAACAAAGGTTTTATTCCATAAAATGGTTTAGTGGCTGAACCAGGTTTTAGATCTATAGCGCCAGGTTGAGGAGCAATTAAGATACCACCCGTCTCTGTTTGCCACCATGTGTCAACAATCGGACATCTACTATCGCCAACAGTTTTATAATACCACATCCATGCTTCTGGATTTATTGGCTCTCCAACAGTTCCAAGTAATTTTAATGATTTTCTACTAGTTTTTTTTACTGGCTTGTCACCCTCTCTCATAAGAGATCTTATCGCTGTTGGTGCGGTATAAAAAATGTTAACTTTGTATTTATCTACGATTTGCCACCAACGTGAACTGTCAGGATAGTTGGGCACTCCCTCAAACATTATTGTAGTTGCACCATTGGATAACGGACCGTAAATGATATAACTATGTCCCGTAACCCATCCAATATCTGCAGTGCACCAATAAATATCATTTGCTTTATAATCAAATATATACTGATGAGTCATTGATGCATAAACCATATAACCACCTGTAGTGTGTAAAACTCCTTTGGGTTTTCCTGTTGATCCTGATGTATAAAGTATAAATAAAGGGTCTTCAGCGTTCATCTCCTCAGGTTCACATTTGTTATTTACTGAAGAAATCATTTCTTTATAAGATATATCTCTTTCATCATTCCAATTTACTTGGTTACCTGTCCTTTCAACCACTACACACTTTTTAACTTCCGGACACTGAGATAAAGCTTCGTCAGCAATTTTCTTCAATGGAATAATTTTTCCACCTCTTACGCCCTCGTCAGCAGTAATTAAATAGTCAGACTCACAATCATTAATTCTGGTTGCAATAGAGTCAGGAGAAAAACCACCGAAAATTATTGAATGAACCGCCCCAATTCTTGCACAAGCAAGCATTACGTAAGCCAACTCAGGTATCATTGTTAAATAAATAGTAACTCGATCACCTTTTTGAACCCCAATGTTTTTTAGTCCATTTGCGGCTTTACAAACATTCTGGTGTAACTCTTTATAAGATATTTTTTTTGTGTCCGCCGGATCATCTCCAACCCAAATAATTGCCGTTTTTTTTGAGTTCTTCTTTAAGTGTCTATCTATGCAATTAGCTGACGCATTTAGTGTGCCGTCATAATACCACTTAATTTTAACTTCTTCTTTACTATACTTTACATCTTTAATTTTAGAATATTTCTTAATCCACGAAATCCTTTTTCCTTCTTTGGCCCAAAATTTCTCGTTTTCCTTAATTGATAGTTTGTATTTTTTTTTATACTTAGACTCATTTACATAAGCTTGATTTGCCCAATTATCAGATACCTTAATTAGTGTATTTCCTACGCTATCTTTCGATTCTACAAGGGATTTAATTTTTTTTTTCCTTTTAACGGGTTTTCTCTTTCTCGATTTTTTTGATTTTGTAAACTTCTTTTTAGGCTTTCTCAAACGCCTAGTTTTTTTTTTATTCTTTCTAGACTTTCTAGATTTACTAGCTTTTTTTATTTTCTTCTTTTTTGGCATTAAAATAATTAAATAGTTTTACTGATATTACCCATCTTACAAATAATTTTCCAGCTTTTATAATCAATTGGCATTACTGATAATCTACTTTGCTTAACCAGCGGAAGACCTGAAATAGCCCTATTTTTTTTAATTTTTTCTAGAGATACAGGAAATTTTAATTTCTTCACAAACCTAACCTGAACAGCTACGAATCTTTTTTTTGTGTCAGTTTTGTCCAAAAACGCTTTTTTAGTGACTTCAACTATGCCCACTATTTCTTTGCCCAAATTAGAATGGTAAAAAAAACATAAATCTCCAGCTTTCATTTTTTTTAAATAATTTCTAGCTTGATAATTCCTAACCCCATCCCATGCGACACCTTTTTTTCCAGCTTTTTTTTGTTGGTCAATGGACCAAACATCTGGTTCAGATTTTAGTAGAAAGTAAGATTTTAAATTTCTAGTCATTTAAGATTTAATCCAGGACCTTTTAGAAAAGGTGCTTTTTCGTCAAGCGGCCATCTAGATCTAGCGGGGATAGTTAATTTACTCGTTAGTTCTTTTTTAAACCTTTGAATTCCTGCCCAGGCAATCATTGCAGCATTATCTCCACAAAATTCAACGCTAGGGTAAATAACCTCTAAACCTTCTTTTTTTGAAAGCTCGGATAAATTCTCTCTTATTGATTTGTTAGCAGCAACTCCACCTGCAACAATTAATTTAGTTTTTTTAGCTCCGGTTTTCTCTTTAAACATTTGTATTGCAATCTTAGTTTTTTTGTAAAGTATTTTATTTATCGTAAATTGAAAAGAGGCTGCTAAGTCATATTTAAGTTTTTGGTTGTCTTTTATCTCTTTAGATTTTCTGAGTACCGCTGTTTTTAAGCCAGCAAATGAGAGGTTGCATCCTGCCCTTCCAATAATTGGTTCTGGTAGTTTAAAATAATTTTTATCTCCCAATTTCGAAAATTTTTCTACACTTGGTCCCCCTGGATAACCAAGATTAAGCATTTTAGCAGTTTTATCAAATGCTTCGCCTAAAGCATCATCAATAGTCGTACCTATCTGTTCATATTTATCTACGTCTTTCACTATTAAAAATTGTGTATGACCTCCTGAAATTAAAAGCAGAAGATAAGGGAAAGGAACTTTCTTTTCTAGACCTGGACTTAAGGCATGTCCTTCAAGATGGTTTACTCCAATAAAAGGTTTTTCTGAAAAAGCTGCTATTGATTTTCCAATATTTAATCCAATCGTCAAACACACTATTAAACCAGGACCAGCTGTTGCAGCAACTCCGTCAATTTTACTTAAAGGAATCTTACTTTCCTTAATGGTTTTTTTTATAATATACTCTATTTTTTCTAAATGTGATCTAGCCGCTAATTCTGGAACTACACCACCGAACTCTTCATGTTCATTGATTTGACTAGAAACTACATTAGACAGTATATCAGCAGTTCCTCTGTTATTTTCCGTAATTACTGCAGCAGCTGTTTCATCACAACTTGTTTCAATCCCTAGAAAAGTAATATTTTTTTTCATTATATCTACGTAAAAATTTAGAATAGTATAAAATAAATCTATCTAATATATAAATTAATAATGAAAAAAATCAAAATAGGAGCCAGAGGTAGCAATTTATCTCAGATCTACGCCAATAAAGTTAAAAACTTAATTAGAATAAATAATAAAAATTTTAAAGATGTTGAGATCGAGATAGTATCGATAAAAACTTCAGGAGATATTATAAAAGATCAAAAATTATCTGGTGTTGGCGGAAAAAGGTTATTTTGTAAAGAAATTGAGGAGAGTCTGATCTCCCAAGATATTGATATAGCCGTACACTCACTAAAAGACATGGAAGCAAATGAAATCGAAGAATTAACCATTGGGGCATTCCTAAAAAGAAATGATCATAGAGATGTGTTAGTGAGTAATACTATTAAAAATTTTAGTGATTTAAGTTTAAAAAAAATTATTGGATCAAGTTCTAGAAGAAGGCAACTTCAGTTAAAAAAAAATTTTAAAAACCTGTTGTTTCAAAATGTAAGAGGAAATATAGATAGCAGAATTGAAAATTTTGAAAAAAAAAAATTAGATGGATTAATATTAGCTGCAGCAGGAATTAAGTGCTTAAATTTAGAGAATAAAATCAGCTTAACTTTTGATATTTCACAAATTATTCCAGCACCAGGGCAAGGTATAATTGCTGCTCAATGTAGAAAAAAAGATAATTTAATAAAAAAAATTTTAACAGGTATAAATGATAAAGAGACTTGTTTCTGCGCCTTAGCTGAGAGAAGCATGCTTAAAACTGTAGGTGGTGATTGTGAAACAGCTATAGGTGGTTTTGCTGAAGTTAAAGATAAAATTTTATTTCTTAAAGCGGAATTATTTTCAGATGATGGAAATGAGTGTTTCAAATATGAAATGAAGGGTAAAGACACGGAAGCAGAAGAAATAGGAAAAAAAGTAGGCAGCAAACTACTTGAACTTGCTGGTGAAAAATTTAAAAAACAATGAATATTTTAATTACCAGACCTTTAATTGACGTAGAAGACAATATGGGAAGACTCTTCTCTTTAGGGCACAAAATTATTCATATGCCAACTTTAAAAATATCACCAAAGAATGAAAAACCGATTAATGTTGAAAAATATGATGCTTTTATTTTCACTAGCGCTAACGCAGTAAGAAATTTAAATATTCTAAAACAAGATAAAAAAAAAATATGTTTTTGTGTTGGCTCAATAACTGAAAAGATTTTAAGAAAACAGGGATATGCTAATACGATTTCTGCAGGTGGAAATGTAAGTGCTTTAAAAAATTTAATTATAAATTCTGCTGAAATTAACAAAAAATCTGCTTTAGCTTATTTCTGTGGAGATAATTTAACATCTGACCTTGACTTAGAATTGATAAAAGAAGGATACAATATTAATAAAATTATCAATTATACCTCTGAAAAAATTATAGATTTAAATGAGGAAAATAAGAAAATTATTAATAACCATCCTCCTGACATAATTTTTGTTTATTCCACCAGAAGTGCTGAAAGTTTTATAGAAATTGCAAAAAATTATGGTCTTCATCCCTTAATGACAGGATCAAAAGTAATGTGTATAAGTAATAAAGTTTTACAAGTTTTTAAAAAGAGCAACTGGAAAAATTTGGAATTATTTGAACCAGGTGAAGAGTTAATTAAAATAAAATAAATAGGCCTATAAGAATGGAAACTTTAAAAAATTTTTTATATTTATTTCAAGATGTTTGGGAAAAGGGGATATCTGGCGTTAATATTTCTGAGATTATTATTGCATTAAGTATTTTTATTTTCTTTCTTTTCCTAAGGGGCATATTCTCTAAGTTTGTAATAAGAAGATTAGAAAAATATGTTTCAAAAACAACTAACAAATTTGACAACTCTTTAGTTCTTTCAATGGAAGGACCAGCAAAGTTTTTCCCGATAGTCTTAGGTTTTTTTGTTGCAACTAGCTATTTATCTATTGAGAGTCAAGCAGCATCATTTTTAGAAACAGTAAACCGTTCTTTAATAACAATATTGATATTTTGGACTTTTCACCAAATTATTGGCCCATTTTCTGTAGTAATAAAATCAGTAGGAGATTTAATATCTAAAGATTTAATTAACTGGATAATAAAAGCTGTTAAAGTTTTAATTTTCATTTTAGGTCTAGCGGCAGTACTTGAACTTTGGGGAATAAAGATCGGACCTATTATTGCAGGATTAGGCTTATTTGGGGTTGCAGTTGCTCTTGGAGCTCAAGACTTATTCAAAAATTTGATTTCTGGAATTTTAGTTTTAGTTGAAAGGAGATTTAAGGTTGGAGATTGGATTTTTGTGGAAGGAATAATTGAGGGTACTGTTGAAAACATTGGTTTTAGATCAACAGTTGTAAGAAAATTTGATAAATCACTCGCGACAATACCTAATTTTCAATTTGCTGAAAAAGCTGTGATTAATTATTCCAAAACAACAAACAGAAGAATAAATTGGGCTATAGGATTAGAATATAGGACAACAAGCGATCAAATTAAAAAAATTAAGGCTGACATAGAAGAATTTATAAAACAAAGCGATTTGTTTTCCAAAAGTGGAGATACTTTTACATCAGTTAAGGTAGAACAGTTTGCTGCAAGTTCTATTGATATAAGACTTATATGTTTTACAAAAACATCTCAATATTTGGAGTGGATGAAAGTAAGAGATATTTTAGCTATAGAAATCAAATCAATAGTCGAGAAAAATAATGCTTCATTTGCATTTCCTAGCACATCAATTTACGTGGAAAAAAACTAATGTTATCTATTTTAGACTTATTCGACAAAATTATTTATTTATATATTTGGGTATTAATAATTAATGCAGTGGTAAGCTGGCTAATAGCTTTTAACGTATTGAATACACATAATAGATTTGTTTTCTCAATTTTAGAAATTTCATATAAATTAACCGCACCACCTCTAAATTTTATTAGAAGATTTCTCCCTAACCTGGGCCCTATAGATATATCTCCAGTAATTTTGATTTTAGCTCTAATTTTTATTAGAAATTTTGTTTTTGAAATGTTTGGTCTTTTATAAATATGATTATTGATGGAAAAAAAGAAGCCTCAATTCTAAGAGATGCTATAAAGAAAGAGATTAATTTTTTGAAAGAAAAAATGAAACAAGTTCCAAATTTGTCTGTAATTCTTATTGGAAATTATGTGCCTAGCGAAATATATGTGAAGAATAAAATAAAAAAATCAAAAGAAGTTGGTATTGATGCTGATATTATAAGATATCCTGAAAAAGTATCAGAAAATGAAGTTTTGAAAAAGATTAATGAGCTCAACAATAATAACAAAGTATCTGGAATTCTAGTTCAATTACCTCTGCCCAAACAAATAAGTAAGGAAAAAATTATTAATTTAATTGATCCATTGAAAGATGTTGATGGTTTCCATCCTATTAATGTAGGTAATTTAGCGTCTGGACATAATTCTATTGTTCCGTGCACACCATTAGGATGTTTGCTACTTATCAAAAAAGTTGAAAAAAATTTATCGGGAAAGCATGCAGTTGTCATTGGTAGATCTAATTTAAACGGCAAGCCTATGGCTCAATTATTATTAAAAGAAAACTGTACCGTTACTATTGTTCATTCGAAAACAAATAATATTAAAGCTGAATGTTTGAAAGCTGATATATTAGTTGTTGCAATAGGAGTGCCTAATTTTGTTAAAAAGGATTGGGTTAAAGAAGGTTCAGTAATAATAGATGTAGGTATAAACAAACTTGAAAATAAAATTGTAGGTGATGTAAAATTTGATGAAGTAAAAGAAAAAGTAAGGGCAATCACTCCAGTACCTGGAGGAGTTGGTCCTATGACGATAGCTTGTTTATTAAAAAATACTTTAGAATGCTTTAAAGCTCGTTTGATTTAGATTTATCAAGATTTAAAAATTTACTGTTTCTAAATCTTATTACTACTGTAGCTAATGCAACAATTAAAATTGCTCCTGAAATATAAAGTAAATTTGTTGGATCTCCCTCTTTATCCTGTAGAATTATGAAACGTGCAAGTGCTGTTATTGCTATCACCAACGGATAAGAAATTCTTATTGATCTGGTTTCCCAATAAGATCTTACCAGGCCTATTACCTCAATATAAATAAAAAGAAGCAATAGATCAGCTAGCCCTATGTCTTGATCAACATACATATCTTTTATTTCAAGAAAAAATGCAATTACCGTTGCGATTAAAACAAATATAACTGCTACTAGTTGAATATTTCGAATCGTCGAATTCATTAAATAAACATTATCAGAATTTTAGGATTTATATAACTGTTTAGAGTGATATTTGATAAATTTTTCCACTTTAGACTTATTAAAAGATTTATTTTCCTCAAAAGAAACTTTTTTCATAGAATAAGCTTTATTTTTAGATCTTCTGGATATGATTGTTACGTTACCTTTATAAAGACTTAGCACTACATCACCAGATACTTGATTTCTTTTTTTATCTATTATTTTTTGAAGTTTTACTCTCCTTTTAGAAAACCAATAGCCGTTGTAAACCAGCTCTGCATACTCAGGCATTATTCTCTCTTTGTTATGAACTGTATCTTTATCCAAAGTAACAGACTCTATAGCTCTATGAGCTATATACAATACTGTGCCACCCGGTGTTTCATAAACTCCCCTTGACTTAATTCCAATAAACCTATTTTCAACTAAATCAACTCTGCCCACACCGTTTTTACCAGCTAACAAATTTAATTTTTCTAAAAGTTTTTCAGGTTTTAATTTTTTGTCATTTATCGAAACGGGGTCGCCGTTTTTAAAAGAAATTTTAACTTTAGTTTTTTTGTTTGGAGCATTTTCTGGAGAAACTGTTCTTTGAAAAATAAATTCTGGTGGAGAATTTCTTGGATTTTCTAAAACTTTACCTTCTGTAGAAGTGTGAAAAATATTATCATCAACAGAAAAGGGTGGAGCGCCCTTTTTATCTTTTGGTATAGGTATATTATTTTTTTTTGCGTAATTAATAAGATCAGTTCTAGATTGTAACTTCCATTTTCTCCATGGAGCAATAACTTTAATTTTTTTTCCTCCAAAAAAAGCATAACCAAGTTCAAATCTTACTTGATCATTTCCTTTGCCAGTTGCACCGTGAGACACTGCAAAAGCATCAAATTTTTTCGCTATGGCTATTTGTCTTTTTGCTATGAGAGGTCTTGCAATAGAAGTTCCTAATAAATAAACACCCTCATAAACTGCGTGGGCTCTTATCATTGGAAAAACGTACTCTTTCACAAAGGTGTTTTTAAGATTTTCAATAATTATTTTTTTTACACCTAAATTTTTAGCATTTTTTATAATCTTGGTTTTATTTATTAATTGGCCGATATCACAGGTGTAGGCAATTATCTCTGCTTTGTAATTTTCTTGAAGCCATTTAAGAATTATAGAAGTATCAAGTCCACCAGAGTAGGCTAAGACAATTTTTTTCATTTACCTGCAACTTTTTTGCGCTGCGTTGTAAGCTTTAGTAAAACCCATCATCGAGTAATGATCGGTAGTTTCAGCGCCTTTTGTTGTTCTTGCTTTTATTATTAAATTAGTTGCCCTTTTCATTAGTTTTATAAAGTTTTTTTCTTCTTGGTCATCTAGCAACCATGCAAAATTTTTCTGAGAAAAAAATGAGTATCTTTTTTTTCCAGAACTTGCAGTAACAGTTGATGTTTTATAGTCATGTCCACTAGTTAGGCTCACTTCATTTTTAATATTTTCTGAAGGTCTAAAAGTTACAAATAACTTTGATTTTCCTCTTTCAATTGATGAAGGTGCTCTTTTAGTTGGAACTGTTTGAGCAAAACAAATTTTACCTTTGTCTGTTTCAGCCACAAAGCTTTCCCAATTCTTATATTTTCCTATTGATCTAGGTGTTCCAGCAAAAGCATTTGTAGCAAATAAGGTAATGCTAAGTATGATTAAAATTCTATTAAAAAACATAATCTCATTTTTATACTAAAAATGATCTATTTCAATGGTTTGAATTAAGGGGAAGGACTTGGATTGTTGTTATGAATAATATTGATCTTATCTAATATTTCATCATTTAGCTCAACGTCTATACTTCCTACATTTTCTCTAAGTTGTTGCATGGTAGTCGCTCCAATAATATTGCTGGTTACAAAAGGTCTAGAATTTACAAAAGCCTGAGCTAATTGAACCATCGTCATATTATATTCTTTTGCTAGTTCATAATATTTGTCATATGCTTTCATAGCCAATGGGTTGATCATCCTTTCCCAACCTTTAAAAAGTGATAATCGAGAATTTTTTGGCATTTTTCCGTTTCTATATTTACCTGATAAAGCACCAGCAGCTAGAGGGTAATAAACTAATAGCCCACATTTTTCTCTAATTGAAATTTCAGACATGCCAATTTCATAGGTTCTATTGACTAGGCTGTAAGGATTTTGTACCGACATCATTCTTGGAAGATTTTTATTTTTTGATATCTCTAAGTATTTAGATAGTCCATAGGGAGTTTCATTAGACATTCCTATATATCTTATTTTACCACTTTTAATAAATTTGTTGAGTGACTCTAAAATAGCTTCAAATTTATTCCATTCTCGTTCATCTTCTCTAAAAACAAAATCTCTTCTACCGAAACAGTTTGTTGACCTTTCTGGCCAATGTAATTGATATAGGTCTATATAATCAGTTTTTAATCTCTTTAAACTTCCATTAATAGCTTCACCCATATCTTTTTCATTGAAACTATTTTTTCCACCTCGGATCCAATCACATCCTGGACCTGCTACTTTAGAGGCAAGAATAATTTTTTCCCTATTTTTTCTTTTCTCGAACCAATTTCCAATTATTTTTTCAGTTTTTCCGTAAGACTCTGCTGTAGGCGGAACAGAGTATAATTCTGCAGTATCAAAGAAATTAATACCTTTGTCCAAAGAGTAATCCATTTGTTCATACGCTTCTTTCTCAGTATTTTGAGTACCCCAAGTCATAGTTCCCAAACAAATCAGGCTTACATCTAAATCTGTGTTTCCAAGTTTTTTAAATTTCATAAAATCCTTATTTTATAGGTTTTTTTTAATGCAATTATTGACTATTGAAAAGTTAATAAAAATTCATATATTGGATTTATGGCAATTAATAAACATACATCATCTATAAGATCTTCTGCATCAGAAGCTATTATAGATCAAGGTTTAAGAAACTATATGCTTAAAGTCTATAATTACATGGGCTCAGCTTTAACTCTGACTGGTATTATAGCTTTATTGACTGCGAAATTTGCAGTTACGTCTTTTGAGCCTTTAGTTCTTTCACCAATAGGAAACTCTTTATATAATTCTGGATTAGCATGGATTGTAATGTTGGCACCGTTAGGGGTTGTCTTTTACATGAGTTTTGGAATAGCAAAAATGAGCGCCTCTAAGGCACAAACTATCTTCTGGATTTTTGCTTCCTTAATGGGTTTATCGCTTTCATCAATATTTATTGCGTATACTGGAGCTAGTATAACAAGAGTCTTTTTTATTACTGCTGGAACATTTGGTGCAATGAGCATCTATGGTTACACAACTAA
>MDTA01044982.1_pt1 | contig 11239 bp, 10 predicted proteins | sample 811151 | NCBI WGS metagenome assembly MDTA01 (sample SAMN05326648, study PRJNA326480) | marine metagenome | isolation source: seawater | place: Indian Ocean: South | collected 2010 | reverse complement strand
GTATGGCTTGCTATTTTATTTGCAATAAATTTACAAACATCATTTTTAACTCCACCTTTTGGATTCTCACTTTTTTATTTGAGAGGGGTCGCAGATGAGAGTATACAAACTAAAGAAATTTATAAAGGTGTAATGCCTTTCATTGCAATTCAACTATTTATATTAGTAATTGTGATCATATTTCCATACATCATTATTTAAGGCTAACTACTCACTTAGACCAATATCTTTTATACATTTTCTCTTGATATTGATTTGCTTCAATTTCCCATGGTCTTTCTTCATATGAAACATTCTCATAATCTTTGCCATGCCAAATTAAACCATGTAGTTCTCCTTTTAAAAATTGTTTACAGTGAGTCATTTCGTGGGCCAAGATAGACATTTTTTGATTAAGATCAACTTCCTTTCCATTACATTTTTTTGCGATCTTTATGTTTAAGTTATTATTGAAGTCGAAGCTGCATAACCCTAAAGCGGATTCTAAGTCAGCTTCATTTACTTCAATATTTTCAACTTCTTGAATATTTATAAATGTTTCTTTCTCATAAAATGGCATCAAGTGGAATAAAATGCGTTCGGCATAAACCCTGACTTCTTTTTTTTCAAGATCTGGTCCTTTAAAATCCAAATTAAAACTTTCATTTTTTATATGAAAAGGTAGATTAAATCTAAATTTCTTTAATATTGGCGCCAACAAATCACTTATAAAATCTGCAGCTGTAACGTGATAATAAAGAGCAATTAAAAAAATTAAAATTGCTAGTACTTTTGAGCCAGGAGATGATAGTAGTTTTGGTATTGATTCAATGAAATTTAAGCCAAAAAATATGCTGATTACCATTGAAGGAAATAAGGCCCAAAATAATGCAAAAAATGAAGAAATGTAAATAGCAAAGTATTGACTATAAAAAAGGCCTAATAACACAATAAGAAATAATGGAAGAGTATAAATATTGTTGAAATAAGTTGCTATTGCAATTGATACTATTAAAATTTCAAGCAAAATAAACCAAGAATTAGAGAGATTTATTGAAGCTTGCGTGAAATTGTTTCTTATAAAATTTTTCATAGCTATTTTAGTCCCAACTTTAAATAGTCACGAATACATTCAAGCATGAATACATAAAAATCATCCCAATCACTCTGAGAAAATTCATATCCAAAAAGTTCTTTTCCTATTTCTTCTTTAGGATTAAATCCTTCGTTTATACATCTGTTCCAGTAATCACCCAATGCAACTTGATGGATTCTTCTTTTATAGCTAGTACTTTGATTATTTAGCTGGTAATTTGTTGTAAGTGCAATTTTTGGTCGTTTTTCTTTTGGAATAACTTCTTTATCTTTGCCCTTTCTTTCTACTTCAATATCGCCAGTAACCATAGTGAAAATAGACTCAATACTAAAATCTTTTCTTAAATCATCAATAAAAATATTTTTAGTATCTGCATCAACATTTGAAAATTGAAATCTACCACCAAGATTAGGGTTGTCTCTGTATTTTTTTCCATCTTGGGTGCTTTGTCTAATCAAATGGCCAATACTTCCAACGATTAAACTTTTGCCAGTCCCTCCCTCCAGCTTTTCTTCAGTTGAAAATTTATCAACAAAAAAAACTGCTTTTGCACATGATGGATCGTTATACGAATGAATCAAATAGCCTAAAGCTGTGCGTAAAGAAAGTAGCGTATCTTTTGTAGATTTATCTTCTACATATTCATCACGCCAATCTCCTGAGTCTGAATCTGTATTTTTATAAAGAACAGCCATCTCAACAAATTTTTTAAATAAATTATTTTCTTTACTGGAAGTAGCATCTAAGAGTTTTGATCTTCCTAGAAACTCTCTTTTGATTATTGAAGATTCCCAAACACTCTCGGCTAAATCGTTGTATGGAATAATTTGATAACTATTTTTTGTAACTTTAACAATGCAGTTTTTGAATGCTTGATAAGCAACATTTTGAGTATCTTTTAATTCATTTAATTTAATCGTATTTTCATATCCTGATGATGAATAAACTATTAGATGGTCTATAACTGATTTCTTTAATGCTATATCTGAAAACTTTACCCAGACTCCCAAAAACTCAGACGACATTAAGGATGTTTGATCAATGTATTTTGAAATCCATCTTTTAGTTTCAATAATACTAAAGAACTTAATAATTCCATTCTCATTCAGTATAATTTTCTTCTCAATGTTTCTATCCTCAGAGCTTTGATAAAGCCCAAAACCTTTTTCTTCAAGAAATAATTTAAGTTGATGAGGGTCTACTTTATGCTCTGAAATAAAAGATATATCTGAGCTGATTTTAGGTAATTCATTGTTGCTAGATTTTTTATTTCTTGTTTCACTTTTATCAATACCCTTTTTTGATGATCGCTTAAAAATTTTGAAGACTGGATCAAGTGCATCACGAAGAAAATCTGCGCAGGTGATGTGAAAATAAAATGCAATCCAAAATAATATAAATGCTAAAACCTGAGAGCTAGAAGAAGATAGTAGATTAGGTAACGATGTTATTAAATCAACATTGGTAAATATACTTATAATCATAGAAGGCATCAATGCCCAAATTAAAGCGAAGCAAACAGAGATAAAAATAGATGATATCTTAAAATAAAATAACAACAAAAATATTAATATTGTGACAGCAAAAATATATATATTTGAAAAATACGATGCCAAAGCTACTGAAAAAACTAGCATTTCTACTACTACAAATTTCCATGAAGCAAGATTTAAAGAAGCTTGTGTAAAATCTTTTCTGTAATTACTCATTGATCTATCCATTTAATATAGCTATTACTTTTCATTGCTTCATATTTCTTTTTAGCTGACATAGGGAAGTTAGATAAATAATCACAACATTGATCTATTTGTTCATGAATATGAGCCGTTGCCGCTTTATCACTAATTTTCGTCCTCCTGCGAGCTGATAACTCAATGTTATAAATATTCCATTTTCTCCATGTGCTTTTTGCAGCTAATGAAATCTCTTTGCATGAGAAGATTGCATCAATAAGTATTTTTAAAAACTCATCACTGTCATCTCTAAAATACTCCTGTCTAAGTTCGTGATAATTATTGGTAATAAATATTATTTTTTTATTATTTGTTGTAAAACTTATTACCTCACTTTCAGAGCTACCTGAGGGGATAGTAATTTGTACTTCTACTGAATTAAGATTTTTTATTTCTTTGTCTGAATAAAAATAGTTCTTTGCATGCATGATTAATCCTTAAAAATTTAAAAAGCTATATAACTTTTTGTTAAAACGGAAATAGCAAATATTGCGGTTATTATTAGAATCAAGTTTAACGAACGACTTAAAAAATTATTCAAAATCCTAGCTCTTGCAATTTTTAATTTAGCCTCTTCCTCTTTCAATGAGATATGATTTTCAATAAGAGAAATATCAAATTCTGTATAATCTTGGCCAATGTCAGTCTGCTCTGTCATAATCTACTCCTTTTTTTTTATATCGTCTAATAAACTCAGGGGTATTAGTTTTTTTACAACATTTTTACCTCGATCACTAAGCTTTTTAATTTCTGCTTTCATATTTTCAATTTCTAGCGCCAATTCATCTGTAGAATCTTTATCAGCCTTAAGAGTTTCATTTTCTTTATTTAAGGACAAGAGTTGATTCTTTAACTCTTGTTCCTTATTTTTCAGATCATTATTTTCTTCTTTTAGATCATTAATTTCTTCTTGATGCTGCTGCGTTCTCTTATCAGATTCATGCTCTACTTCTTGAATTGCTTTGAGATTTAAATCTGAATTTTTCTTTATCACTTTATAAGCACTATTTTTTATCCTCTTTTTTGCAGCTCTATATCTTTTTTCAGAGTTTACCGTTTTTACAATATCACCAGAGACATCTTTAAAAGTTTGTAATGTTTTTTTCCAGAGCCACTTTTCTGTTCTGACTGAATATTTCTTTTCAAGCTGAACGGACACAATAATAAGTATTGGACCGAGAAGAGACAGACCAACACAGGCCAATAAAATGAACCAAAATGAGAACTCTTTTAATTCTTCAATTGAGACCAATGATGCTTCTTTCATATAATAAACACTAGATATCTTGAACAGCCAGTTACTATTTTTTATTCCATTGATATCGTCATTTAAAACAAGTATTTGATTTTTTGATTCATCAATCAAACTTTCAATATGCTTAATTTCTAGATTTATAACGTCGAATCTTTTGTCATCATCTTTGGCTATTGAGCTTCTGCTCAAAAGAAGTTCGGTTTCTTTATTAGATAATTCTTTGATTTTATTAGTATGTATATTAATCAAATTAATATTGGTTTGTGATAATGAACTTAGGTCTAAAATCTTATTTTGTGCGTTGGTAATTTTTTTCCTAAAGTCTGCGATTTCTTTTGAGATTTCACTTTTTTGAAAGGTGTTATCAGTCTCCAACTTCTCGATTCTTTTGTTGAAAGTTTCCATCACAGAACTTTTCCTGTAAAAAGTTGTGTTTGAAAGTTGTGCTAATTTATTTTTCTCAAGGTTCTCTAACTCTTGAGAAAAATCTTTTTGAATTTTTTGTTTTTGTTTTTCAAGATTGCTAATAGTGTTCTCGAATGATTGAATATTCAAAAGATATATTTTTTTTTCTTCCGAATTATTGTTGTCTTTAATATCTTGGATAAGATTTAATCTTCTAGATTTTTCTTTTCTTATGTCATCTAGCTCTAATTTTATATTTTGATAATTAGATCCAGTCTTAAGTGGTTTTAGAGTTTGTTTTTTATTAACTAAAGTTAATTTTTTTGAATCCTGATTCTTGATATATTGTTTAAGATCATATTTTTTTTTGTTTAGTTTTGTGACATCCTCAATTGTTTCACTTTGCAGTAAAGAAGATACATTTAATAGATTTTCTATCGTAAAAAAAAGTGAGATACTTAATGCAAGTGTTGCAAATACCATGAGTGCTGGTGATTGATATCTTGCTACTGCCTCAGTCGTCAAAAGTTTTGAAAATTCTGCAACAGAAACAATAGCCAGATACACAAATGTGATGCTGAATATGCTTTTACTACTTAAACCTGAATCATTAGCTAAAACAGCTGCATACACTCCCAAAAAAATAACGCATATCTCCAAAAAAAAGGCAAAAATATAAATTTTCTTTGCAAGTTTTTTAGCATTCACCTCTAATTCAGATAAATGTAAATTTTGAACTCCAACCTCATGCTCTGAGGTTGGGCTCATATTTTTCTCTTTATATGAGCCCATCTTGGCTATCCTTGATTATCAAGTAATGTACTCGATTCAGAGGTTACACTTGAGCTATGTTTATTATCTAAATCTTCCTCAGAGCTCACTTGATCAGACTGCTTCATGAATTCCTCAAAAATTCTACTGCCGTCGTTGAAATCAATAATCTTGTATCCATCTGCAATATAGTCATTTGTCTGTCCTTGCAGATATTTTTGTAGCGTATCTACATCAGCTAAAAGATCCTGTATTTCGCTAGATCCAACCGAGCTAAGACCAGAACCATTTCCAGGATTCAGTACCTTCGCAAGGTCATCCGTGCTCTCAACTAGATTAAGATCTGTCTCCAACTGTATCATCTTGACACCAGCGATTTGAATATTCTCAATATTCAAGTCAATCTGTTTCTTTGTTCGAGCAATCGTATTAGAAATAGCATCTCTTTCAAGTAGCAATGTTGTTACTTCATTCTTTTTGGCTGCCATATCTATTTGCAGGGAATAATTAGCAGGATCCAAATCAAATTCTCTTTCCATTGTTATATACTCACCTTTTGCAGACTTAAGTTTTTTATCAATCCACTCGGTTCTGGCAATGTTAGATTTAAGCTTTGAAGCCAATAAATCACCTGACTTTTGAAGCTCATAGGTCACTGATTTTTGATTTCCAATTGCTTCTTTAAGTTTTTGAGATACTGAGTACAAAAACAAACTGGGGTTTTGCATCTTTTTTTCAGTGGTCCATTCAGTAGATTCTTCTATGCTTCTAGAGACACCATCGACTAAAGGCTCATTAGTTATTATAAATATCCAAATTATTGCTCCAGCAAAAACAAAAATTGGGACGGCTAAAAGGGTTTTAAAATTAATACCCATGTCAATCTCCTTGCCCTATATTAAGTGTTAATGGACTAGATCGGGCTATGAATTTAGTCCATTTTCTTTAGAGAAACTAGTTATACTGCTCTGCAATCCATATCTCATTTTCTTTGTGTTCTTCAGTCAATTGATCTAGCATTTCTTCAGCAAAAATATCTGATAAATCAAAACTATGATCTTCAATTGAAAATTCATCATTCTTCAAAAATTGAGTATTTATAATATCGTCCATGACGTTACCTCCTTTAAAATATAATCTTTCAAACCATTACGCCTCATCTTTTAGACAATAAACACATCTAACAACCTCACCAGGTTTTCTATGGGTATAGTCATGGTTTCTTAAACTTTTTTTATTTTTTTTAATTTTTTTAAACAATATTTTTTTTATGTATTCCATATAACTTTTCCTTTAATGGTTTTATTTTCTTTTATGATCCAGATTTATTTCTCCAGTTTCTTTGCTTGTAATCTGAGAAACACGGCTTATTTTAAAATTAGAATTATCTATAACTCTGGTCTTTGAATTAATCCCGCGATTTGCAGCCCACAGTTCATAACATGCAGAGTAATATGGATCATCAAAATCCAAAGACTCTTGTAAAAACAATACGAATTTATCAACAGGAAGTTTATATTTATCTAATAACTCGGGAGTGCAAATGAAAATTTCTTCTTCTTCTAGCTCTTGTTTAACCTTATAAATTACTGAGACCCAAATCCAATTTTCAGAGTTACCAAGTTTAAATTTAATCATAATATATACCTTCTTTTGAAATATATAATTATTTAAAATTAATAAACTTTACATCACTCTGTTCGGACAAAAATCAAAAAAAGGTGCAGTTAACTGCACCTTTTTTCATATTAAATACACTATAATATTGAATTGTTATTTAGATTCTTTTTGAAATTATGATTAACTTCTTTGATAAACAAGCTTCCAGTGAGTTTGTAAGCGATTTAAATAGAGAAATAGATAAGTATAAATATTTTCGATCAAAGCTATATACTCCCGATGAAGATCCAAGTGGTGAATTTCATAAGCTATGCAAAGATATACTTGAGGTCAGTGATGTAAATTATGAATTAAGAGAAAAATTTGGAGATTATCTTTTGGGGAAGGAATTTCAGAAAGCACTTTATTTAAATGTTGGGAAATTCCTTGGCTATAATGAAAAAGAAATCGAAAAAAAAAATATTAAGAAAAAAATCTCCGATGCTGTTATCAGCAGCACTTTTCAAACTAAAGATATTTTCGATAATAAAAATATAAGCATTAAACCATTTTCTAAGTCAGACTATTTAAATAAAAAAGATATTAGAAACGGTAAATTTAAATACTTAAATATACCAAATCATTTTTACTGGCATATTTTTCCAAGTGAAAAGAAAAATATTTTCTCTCCATACTACATTAAAAATAATAAATTATTTATACACGATGCATGTATCAATCTTGAATATAGTCCTCCCTCTTCAAGAGATAACAAGTACCTAATAAAGGAGATTTCGCAAAAAAAAATTTTTGATACTGACTTTAAAGATAGTAAAGATACTGCAAAGATTTTTTGCGATCTCAATAATTTTTCATTCAAAGGGGGCATTTTATATGGGCCATGGAATACTAATAGGTCTGAGAGTTTTTACATGCTACCTCCTTTATCAAACACAAATAAATCAAACACTAGGCCAACAGATTATAAACTTGAAGATAGAAATGGTTATCTTAAGGGAATTAAACAAGGAACTAATGGTTACAAAACTCGAGAGATTTATGATGTTGAAATAGATAAATCATTCATTGGAATGAATAGTTTTAGTGTAAATGCAGATAAGGAAGTTCTATATTACGATGAGAGACTTTTATATTTAGATACAATAAGCAGAAAAATTACATCAAAAGATTTAGTGCTCGATGCTGAATGGTATAAATGTGATAAAGATTCAGAAAAAAATGCAGTGAGTCGAGTCAAAAATAAAAATTTTACAAATCAGTACAAAAAAGAAAATTGTCTTTGGATGTTTAAGTTTAAAAATACTCAAAAGAACAGAGAAAAATTACACAAATTTTTCTCAAAAAATAACTTTAAAAAAGAATTTTGGGCTGATAAAAAATATAGACATCAAGGTGGTGCCGATTATTTAGTGACAGGTGACTTCGTGGTAAATATTGATCAATATTTTAGATATTTAGACTTTCCCACCAATAAAGAACAAATGTTTACAGAAGTAAGTCAAGACCCCAAATCGGTAAAGGAGGTTATTGATTTAGTTATTCAATTTAGTTTTGGTCAACTTATGATCCAATATGTAGGACTTTATAAAAGCAACTTCTTAAGCATTATTTCTACACTAAAGAATTATTCTAAGCCAGTAGACCTTAACCAATCAATTCAATTCCTTAAAGGACAACTTGCTGCTTCAAAATTTAAACTTATTTATAATGCTTCTCATTTTGATCAACCAAATAATCATGATTTTGTTGCAAAAATGATTCGATCGATTCGATCACAAAAGCAATGGGTATTCGGAGTAAATCGGAGCTTTTTAGATAGGCCAAAGCGAACAAGTAATCCATTATTTTTTGATACAAATTTTGCATTACATGAAAGAATATGGAATAGCATTAGAGAAGAGAAAGTACTATTAAGAGATAAAAAATATTTAGGGATAGCAAATACGAAAGAGAGTTATGCAGAACATGAACAAAAGAATTCCCTAGTAGCTAAAGAAAATTTAGTTGACACCATATTTTATAATCTTGAGGAAATAATTAATAAAATAAAGAAGCTAGATTTAGCAAATATAAATGAATGGCTTCAACAAGAACAATTAAATTTTTGCCAATCCTATTATGAGAATTTTGAACGCCATCCCATTACTGAAGAAAGATCTACCCGAGCATACAGAAGAATTCTAAAAAAATATAAAAGTATGACTAATGATTCTGTCATAACTGAATTTAAGTCAAATTATTTGAATTTTATTGAGGGTACAGCAGAAGGAGATATTTCACCTGAAGAAAAGGTAAAAATTATTAATTTAAAAATGAATCTTGCAACCGAAAAATTAAAAAAAGAAGCTGAACAGGAATTTAAAAAAATAGAAAAAAAGAATCTCAATAAAGAAAATAATGGTGCATTAAAAAAACTTAGACTTATATCAAAAGAAGTTCCATTCACAAAAGAGAATTTCATTGAATCTTTCTTGAGCTTTAATAGATTTCGAATTAAAAAAGAGGCAGATTTCCCAGGAAAAAAGAATCCTCTACTTAGGTATATGACTTCATCATATGAAAATGATGGTAAAGAAATTAAAGAATTATTTCATGAATATAACGAATTAAATGTAGCTCATAATAAAAATGCTACAGATAAAAAGAAAGGTCAAAAAATTATGAATAGACTTAATATTTGTATTTCCAAAATGAGGCGATGGCTTCTCGAGGAAAGACAAAATTTTGTTGAAATAAGTGAAAGAGGTTTTAGATTTAAACTTCTTCGTAGAAAAAAGACAAGAACAAAAAAATTTTTCTATTATCCTGATTATAAAAATGCTTCTATTGAAAATTTATTTTCATTGAAAGAGATCTATAAAGATGTTTGGAATAAAGAAATTGTTGATTCAATATTGCAACTCATTAGTCTAATCCATTTAGATAACACAATTGCTTTTGACATTAATAATGCGATTTCAAAGAAAATTTCTAAACAAGAAAGAGATGATTCTAGTTTTGAACAGATTTCTTGCTGGAAGCTTATTAAAAATTTTATTGAGATTCAAAGAGTAATAAATTTTGACAAAGCATATTACGGTGTTGCTGACAGTTTATTTCATTTAATATCATATATAGAAGGATTTTTCTCATATTCAATAAATAAATCATTTGCATTTCATGCTGCAACAGTTAATGGAAAAGCAAATATATGGAATGGTGATGCCAAAATTAATAAATTATTTAAAAAATATAATTATGAAGATCATAATCATCTATATGTTTCAGATATATTCGAAAAAGATCCTCAGCCCTTTCTTTTTGAACACTATAAAAAAATAAATGAGTCTAAGGAGTATGAAAATAGGTTTGCTTTACATCATAACAAAGAGGGCGTTTCAACCGCAATCAACAAAGAAATTGATTCATTAATATCGCTTTACAGTAAGATCTTAAATGAAATGATTGACACTTCAAAAGAGGAAATATTGTCAACACTTAACTTTGTTCTTCCCCTAGATTCCAAATTTACATATTCATTAAGTACACTTATTGGGACCTGGGAGGCTTTGAATCATTTTAAAGTAATTAAAAAGTATCTAACCCTCATTGAAAAGTATGACCTTTATGAAATTAATGAATATATTCAAAATAAGCAAGAAAAAGATATTAGATATATAACTCAAGAAGAAGCAAACTTCATAATAAGAAAAAGTAATATAACGCACAGTAAAATTTATCTAGAAGACATATCTGATTATTTAAAAAAATATCCTATTCCAAGATATCAAAATGACATTAAATTTAGACAATTGTTAGATGTATTGAAGGAAGCTCATATAATTAGAGAAATTTGTAATCTTAACGAAAAACAAAAATCATTAGGAGTAATAGCATCTCCGGAGGGCGATCATGCAAAAGATGTTGCACGTGTTTGCAAAAAACTAAAAATCGATTGCAGCATTATAGTGAGCAAAAAAGCTGAAAAATCCAATACTGTTAAAGAATTGAAGAAAATGGGAGCACAATTAATCTTGTTCGGTGAGAATAAATCTCAAGCCTTAAAAAAGGCAGTAGAGATTTCAAAAAAAAGAAAATCTATCCTAATAAATCCTTATGAACTTAAAAAAATAAATGGAATTAAGTGCATTGATAGAAACGATATTATTTCATTATTAAAAGAAGAGCATAGCTACAGGAGACTCAAGGATTTAAGCTTTCCCACTAGTAATGTAAGGTTTTTAGGTTTCAGTCATTTAGTTGCAGAAAATCAAAGACAGTAAATTAAAAGTATTCGCAAGCTAAAGTCCTGCATTATTTTTTTCAAGAGCTCTCTCAGCTCTGTAACTAGATCGAACCATTGGGCCTGAAACAACCTCAAGAAAACCTTTGTTAAGTCCT
>MDTA01098677.1_pt1 | contig 11242 bp, 12 predicted proteins | sample 811151 | NCBI WGS metagenome assembly MDTA01 (sample SAMN05326648, study PRJNA326480) | marine metagenome | isolation source: seawater | place: Indian Ocean: South | collected 2010 | reverse complement strand
TTTTCCAAATTTCCCAATGCTGATTCTAAAAGAATTCTTGTCTTTATTAAACTTATTATTTTTTGAAAAATCTATAATGAAATATTTAATTTTTTTTTTTTTAATTTTCTCCAATATTTCTATAGGTAGCTTCTTGTCCCCTAAAAATAATCCTATCATTTTATGTTTTGAGGAAGCGAAATTGGTCTTTTTTTATCTGAATTGATAAAATCGATAATTGATTTAATATATTTATTTTCTTTAAATTTAGGATCAAGTTCTTCAATATTTGCCCTAAAATTAATATTTTTAAAAATAATCTCATATGCTTTTTGCATAAGCTTAATATCCTCATTTGATATTTTAGCTCTTCTTAACCCTATAAGGTTAAGACCAACCAAATTATTTCTATTACCTAAAGATAGTGCGAATGGTATCACATCGCTTAAAACGCCAGTCATGCCACCAATCATCGAAGATTGTCCAATTCTAGAAAATTGATGTATTGCACAGCTTCCTCCTATAATGGCATTATTTTCAATTTTTACATGACCTCCAACTTGAACATTGTTTGCTAATACAATCTTATCACCTATCAAGCAATCATGTGCGACATGGCAATAAACCATAAATAAATTATCACTTCCTATTATAGTTTGTCCTCCCCCTTGAGCTGTACCTGGATTAATATTAACGTATTCTCTAAATTTATTACCATTTCCAATTAATATAGAATTTTTTTCACCTTTGTATTTTAAATCCTGAGGGGGTGTTCCAATTGAAGCAAATGGAAAAATTTCGTTATTAGTTCCAATTTTCGTATTACCAACTACATTAATATGCGAGTGTAGTTTTGTATTTGATTTTATTTCTACTTCTGGGCCTATTAGACAGTAAGGTCCAATATCTACATTTTCGTCAATTTTTGCATTTTTATCTATTATTGCTGTACTATGGATCACTATTTATAGATAACAAATTTATATAGAATTTCTTATCAACTATTGCTACTAATTATTTCTTTCTATCAACTATAGTTGCTGCCCACTGTGCATCTGCCATTTTTTTACCATCTACAAAAGCTTCCCCTTTATATTTCCATACTCTGCCATGAGATCTGATCGCCTCAATATTAAGTTCCAAATCACAATCAGGTATAACGGGGTTTCTAAATCTTGCTTTTTCTATTGTCATCAAAAATACAAGTTTATTTTCATATGTTTCTTTATCTATCCCATCTGCGGTAAGTGCTGCTGCAGCTTGTCCAAAAGCCTCTACAATTAGCACTCCTGGCATTACAGGCTCATTTGGGAAATGTCCTTGGACAAAAAAGCTATTTTTTCTTACTTTGACTATAGCTGTAGCAGAAAATAATTTTTTAATATCTCTTAATTCATCTATTAAAAGCATCGGTTCACGATGTGGAAGAAGATTTTGTATATCAGATTTGTTTAGTTTTTTTGACATTATATTTATTTATTAGCCTTTAAAAAATCTCTTAAATTTTTAGCAGGATATCCCATAACTTTACTATTGTTAGGAATATCTTTTATCACACCGCTGCCTCCAGCAATTTGGACATTGTTGCCAATCACCAAATGTCCTGAAATACCAGCTTGACCACCAATCATAACAAAATTTCCTATTTTAGAACTACCAGCAAAGCCTACCTGAGCAGTTATTATACAATTTTCTCCTATTTTAACATTATGAGCTATGTGAACTTGATTATCCAAATATGTATTTTTTCCTATAATTGTATTAGATAAAGATCCCCTATCAATAGTGTTATTGCAACCAATCTCAACATTGTCACCAATAATTACCATTCCAATGTGAGGATACCTTATATTGTTGGCTTTGCCAGGAAAAAAACCAAAACCTTTTTTGCCTATAATCGCACCATCTAAAATACGAACATTGTCACCAATTACAGAGTATTTAATTATTACATTGTTTCCAATTTTACAGTTTTTTCCTATTCTAACACCGCTTTCAATTATAGCATTATGACCTATGATTGAATTTTTCCCTATTTCGACATTTTCACCAATTAAGACATTTTTTCCATAGGTGATTTGTTTAATTTTTTTTTTTAAATTGATATTTTTTAAATTTTGATCAAACTCATCATTTAATGCTAGAGGATAGAAAAGATTCGTAATTTTGGAAATAGATAAAAGAACATTATCAACAACGATAATCTTTTTTTTGTCGAGTATATATTTTTGGTTAAACTTATTAGTTATTATAATTTTTGATTTTGATTTATTTATTAAATCCTTATAAGAAGACGAATTTAAAAAAGTAATTTCATCCCTGCTAGCGGTAAATATATCTTTAATATCTTTAAGTTTGATATTTTTAAAATTTTTTTTTGATATCTTGAGAGTGTCAAGAATTTGAAAAAGTGAAATATATTTTTTTTTTTTAAAAAATAATTTATTGTTAATTTTCATTTGAATTAAGTTCTTTAAAGTTTTTATCTAAAAGTTCAATAATATTTGATGTTATATCAAGATTTTTTTTACCAACAATTACATTTTCCTTATTTAAAATTATAGATATTTCATTATCATTAACATATTTTTTTATAATAGGGTCTAGTTGTTTAAAAACTTTTTCAGTTGAATTCTTTTTAATTTGATTCATTTCATCAATAAAGTTATTTTTTTCTTTTCTATAGTTTCCAACTTTTAATCTAAAATTATCAACTAATTTTTGGTATTCTTTTTGATTAATAATATTTTTTTTAGCCTTTATTAATTTTTCTTCCTCTTGGAGCTGTTTTTCAATTTTTAAATTATTCTCATTTTTAGTCTCATACATTTTTGAAATCTTTTCATCCAATGATTTGCCAATTAAAGATTTTTGTAAAATTAAATTGAGATCAATATAAGCAATATCATCTGCATAAACAAAACTAGTTATAGAAAAAATTAATAATATAATTATTTTTTTCACAATTTAAAATGTTGTTCCAATTCTAAATCTAAAAGATTCAGTTTTATCAGTATCAGCTTCTGTAAGTGGTATGGCATAAGAAAATGACAGAGGACCTACTGGTGTAAACCAATTCATTGATAGACCAGTAGATGACCTTATTTTATTTACATCTAATGAGCTATCGTAATCAACTTCCCAAAGATTAGCGGCATCTACAAATAAATTAAAATCTATATTTTCATATCCATAAAGTAAGTTTGGTAGAGTTGTGTTAAGATTAACAGCGCTACCATAATTTCCACCAACATACTGTGTACCATCGATTGGTCCTATTTTGCCACTCTCAAATCCTCTTAACATTCTGCTTGGTATATAAACCCGTTTTGAAATTCTTACATTATCATCCAAAGATTTAACAGCTTTAACGAAGAACTTTGTCGAAAATATAAGATTATCTGAAATTTCAAAATACTTTGATGCATTAAATGTATTTTCAATAGTATATTCATCAGAATAAATGGGAAGAGTTTGTTTAAATTTAGTATAATATCCATCAGTAGGTTGAAAATTTTGATTTAGTCTATTTAAAGTAAGTGCGTATGAAAACAATGTTTCAAAATAATCACCTTCTTGTTTTTTTTTAATGTCAGTTGCTAGGTCAGATGTATCAAGTTTTTCATAAAAATTTGAAATATCGAAATTAAAAAAAATATCTTCATATTGCTCGAAACCTGTACCTACTGAAAAACCTGTTCTACTTACCTCATAACCGCTAGTTTCCATAAAATCAGATGTAGTGCTTTCGATGTTAAAATTTATAGATTTATCTGAATTTTTATAATTTGGATTAATGACATTAAATTTACCTTTTATTTCATTTTCAGATAGATAAAGATTAGTATCCAGTTTAATTCCTTTACCTAAATAGTTATTTTCCTTAATACCAGCAACTATTGAAGATCCTGATGTACCTGTACCTGCACCAGCAAAAATTTCACCTGTAGGTTTTTCCTCGACAGTAATATTAATTACCTTAGAATTTTGATTATCATCTGAGGCTAAGACTTTGGCTTCAACATTATTGAAAATATTTGTTGACTTAATATTATTTACAGATTTATTAAAAAGAATTTTATTAAAAGGGTCTCCTTCATCAATAATAAGATTGTTTCTTATTACTTTTTCTTCTGTTATAAAATTACCAAATATATTTATTCGATCAACAAAGAATTTTTCACTTTCTTCAAGCAATATATTAATATTAATTTTATCATCCTTTAGATTTTCAGTGTACTTAGCATTAATAAAAACAAATTCTTTTTTTAAGGCTGTTTTGTCAATTTCATCCATAATTTTTTTAATTGAATTAATTGAATATTTTTGACCTTTTAAATCGTCAAATATTTCATCAAATTTTTTAAATGATTCAGGGGAATATAATTCTTTATTAGTTATTTTGATATTGTCAAAAAAATATTTTTTTCCAGAGTCTATGTTAAAGACGAGTTCGAAACTACTTTCGTCAATAACTTTTGCTGATGAAGGTTTAACTTTGACGTTATAATAACCATTATTTTTATAAAAATTTATTAATAAATTTTTGTCAAGATTTATTCTACTTGTTTCTAAGTATTTATTTCTACTAATAAATTTCCAAAACTTTGACTCTTCAGATACAATTATATTTTTTAATTTTGTTGATTTAAAAACTTTATTACCGATAAATTTTATTTTCTTTATTTTAGCTCTTTCGCCAATTGAAAAGTTGTATATTATATTTACTGTATTATTTTCAGACTTAGAAATTTTAAGATTTGCTTCAGCAAAGTAATATCCCTGTGATCTTAAAAAATTTAATAAATAATCTTTTTGTTTTTTAATTTCGTTAATTTTATATGGATATTTTTCTTTTTTTTTTGTTATATCTATAATAGCTCGTTCAAGAGATTTTTTTTTGATCCCGTTTATAATAATTGATTCAATAATTGGATTTTCTACTACATAAATTTTTAGACTTTGGTCTAATATTTTTAGTTTAACATCTTGAAAATAATTTGTTTTGTAAAGTTTTTTGATTGTATCATTAAGCATATTGTCATTAATATCATTTGAGATATCTAATTCTGAAAATATTATTATTGTCTCATTTGATAACCGTTCATTTCCTATAATTTCTATATCTTTAATTTCTTGTGCGTTTGCAAAGAATAAATTTGCAATAAAATAAAATAAAATAAATACAAATAATTTAGTTTTGTTATAGATAATCATTTTCTTTCAGATACTTTTTTAAATATAATTTGGTTGATTCTATCATATCTTTTATTTGATTTGTATCATTTGGATATTTATTTCCATAACGGTTAATAAAATACTTATGTTTGATTATTTTTAATATTATTGTTTCAATAGAAAGGAAGTTAATTTTATTATTTAAATAAAGGTGAACAAGCTCATCATTTAAAGAGACTAAAATTGTCTCAAAAAAAGAATATTTTTTTGGGATATATTTTAGTATTTTAAGAAGTTTAAATTTTTGTGGATTAATATTATAAAATTGTAATTTATCTAAATCATTTATAGATAAGTTGTTTTGTGCAAGTTCATAGTTTTTTTTAAAATATAATGCATTGGCAATTGGAATTTCCATACTAGTATTATGAGCTAACAACTTAACAAGCCCATTTTTAAAATGAATTATTGCATGTATATAAGAATTTGGGTGGATAATGATTCCTAATTTTTTATAATCAACATTAAAGATTTTATGTGCCTCTATTATCTCAAAAACTTTATTCATCATTGTAGCTGAATCAATTGATATTTTTTTTCCCATTTTCCACTTTGGATGTTTCAAAGCAGTTTTTGCTTTTGCTTTTTTTATATAATTAATATTTTTATTAAGGAAAGGTCCTCCAGATGCGGTAATATAAATTTTATTTATATTTTTTATATCTTCGTTTCGCATAAGTTCCCATATAGAAAAATGCTCAGAGTCAATCGGAATAAAATTAGTGTTATAGTACTTTAATTTTTTATTTATTAGATTCCAGCCACAAATTATAGATTCTTTATTTGCAATTAAGATATTTTTTGAAAATTTAATAGAATTTAATGTAGGTTCAAGTCCATCTATACCGGATATAGCATTAATAGTAAAATCAACTTTTTTTGAACTAAAGATATTTTTTAAATTTAAAAAATCAAAATAAACTTTTATTTTTTTTTTTTTAAATTCTTTCTCATATTTTCTAAACGCTGCTTTATTTTTTATAATTACACTATTAACATTAAACTCTTTACATTGATGATATAATTTTTTTATATTTGAATTTGTAGACAATAATTTTATATTAAATTTTGTTTTGTCTCTTCTAATTATTTTTAAAGTGGACTTACCTATAGAGCCTGTTGATCCAAGTATGGCTATTTTATTTGTCATATTAATATAGCGTATTTATGATAAATATACCAAAAGGTATAGCAAAAATCATTCCATCAACTCTATCAAGTAAACCTCCGTGACCCGGTAAAATTATTCCTGTATGTTTTAATTTAGCCTTTCTCTTAAGTAATGAAATAAATAAATCTCCTACTTGAGATATTAAAGAAATAATTAAAATAAAAAATATTGAAAAGTAAAAATCAGACAAATTTTGATAAAAAAAAGTTATAAAGATAATAGGAAATAAAAAAGATCCAATCATTCCTGAATATGTTTTGTTTGGACTTATAGATGTAAGTTTTTTTCCTTTGAATATTTTACCAAAAACATATCCGCCAATATCTGTTAAAATGCAGATCAATATTAGACCAATTAAAGTTAATAGATTATTTTTATTCAAATTGAATAAAAAAATATATGTAATCAAGCATGTTAGGATTAAACAAGTTGTAAACATTGATATAAATAAATTAGACAAATTCTTACTAAATATTTTCATATATATGGAGTAAAATTCAAATAATATCACACTAAAACATATAAAAAGAAAAATGAAAAAAATATAATTATTATTAATAGATAGATAGATTGTAAATAATAGCAGAACTGAAGTAAAAATTCTTTTTATTAATTCTGAATACATTATAATCCACCAAATTTTCTGTTTATATAATTATAATTTTTTAAAATTCTATAAAAATCATTTTTTGTAAAATCTGGCCAAAGTTTTTTTATAAAAAAAATTTCTGAGTAAATAGACTGCCATAATAAAAAATTGCTTAATCTTTTTGTATTTCCAGTACGTATAAGTATTTCTGGGTCTGGAATATTGCCAGTATATGAATACAACGAAATATTTTTTTCGTTAATAATTTTCCTTTTTTTTTTTAATATTTTAATTGTTTCAATAATTTCTTGTCTAGAACCATAATTCAATGCAATGTTAAGTTGGATTTTATAATTAAAATTAGTTTCTTTTTCAGATTTTAATAATTTTAGTTTTAATCTTTGAGAAAATTTATTTAAGTTTCCAATTATTTTTAATTTAATTCCTTTTTTTTTAAAGTTTTCCATTTCTTTATCAATGTAATTTTCAAGTAAATTCATTAAAAATTTAATTTCGTTTGCAGGTCGCTTCCAGTTTTCTGTTGAGAAAGTATAAAGGGTCAAAAACTTGATTTTTTTTGTAATTGCAGCATTAATTATTTTTTCTACTGTTAAAACACCTTGCTTATGACCGTAATTTCTTGATTTACCTTTGTTGATACCCCATCTCCCGTTTCCATCCATAATTATGGCTACGTGCTGAGGGTTTATCATATCGTCATTATTTCTTTTTCTTTAGAAATAACTTTCTCGTCAATTTTTTTGATATTTTCATCTGTAAAATCTTGAATTATTTTTTCAAGTTTTTTTTCATCATCCTCAGATATTTCTTTATTTTTAAGCAAACCTTTTAGCTCGTCGTTTGCATCACGTCTAATATTTCTGATTGAAACTTTACACTTTTCTCCCATTGATTTTACAATTTTTTTCATTTCACTTCGTCTTTCCTCACTTAAATCGGGTATTGGTAATCTTATAAGTTGTCCATCTATTTGAGGATTTAAACCTAGTTCTGATTTTTTTATAGACGAGTCTATTAAATTTACATTATTTAGATCCCAAACTTGGATATTTATAGTTCTTGGCTCAGGAGTAGTTATTGTTCCAAGTTGATTTATTGGCATTTTTTGTCCATAAACATCTACTCTAATTAAATCAAGCATGCTTGCATTTGCTCTCCCTGTCCTCAATGAATTTAGTTCTTTGGAAAAAATGTCTAAAGTTTTAGACATTTTATCATTATAATTATTTTGATTAAACATTACTCTCCAATTTTAATTCTTACAAAATCCTTAATTGTATCTTTATCTAAACCAAGTTCGTTTAAAATATCTTTTACTTTTTTTTTTGGTTCCATTACCCAGTCTTGTGTTAATAGGCTGTTTTCTTCTTTGAATTTGTTAATTTTACCTAAACTAATTTTTTTTGCAATTTCTTCAGGTTTTCCAGAATTTTTTAGCTCTTCAGCAATTAATTCTTGTTCTTTATTAATTATTTCATTGCTAATATTATCAGGTATTAGAGCAATTGGATTAGATGCAGCAATATGCATTGATAACTGTTTTCCAAAAATTTCAAGATCGTCAATTGGTTTATTTTTAAACAAAGTTGTAATAACGGCTAATTTTGATACGTTATCTTTAATCACAGAATGTTGATAAATAAAATTAATACAATTTTCATGTTCCAATGTTTTTGTTCTACCGATTGTAATTTTTTCACCGATTTTAGCTATAAGTGCTACTAAATTGTCCTCAACGGATTTACCATTTTTCATTTGTGTGTTATTAAGTTTATTTAAATTAGATGAACACAAATTATTTAAATCACTTAGCTCTTTAACAAATATTATAAAATCATCATTTTTAGCAACAAAATCAGTTTCACAGTTTACTTCAATAAATGAAGTTTTAATATCATTTCCCGAAACAGCGATTACACCCTCTTTTGCTTCCCTAGACATTTTTTTTTGAAGCTTTTGCAATACCCTTAACTCTCAAAATCTCTACTGCTTTTTCAAGATTTCCGTCTGCTTCCTTCAAAGCAGAATTACAATCTTTAAATCCAGCACCAGTTGATTGTCTTAATTGCTTTATTTTTTCTATATCTGACATATTATTTTAATAATTTTAAAGAATTAGTTTAATTTTTTATCTACTACGCTTTGTTTTTCGTTTTTTAGCAAGTCGACATCGTTATTGTCATTTTTATTTTTTTTATCTTCATTAGGCTGATTTGGTATTTCCTTTTTTGCGCTATTAATAGTCTCTTTAAGAAGATTACAATATAAGTCTATTGATCTCCTAGCATCATCATTGCCAGGAATTGGAAAATCAATTCCATCGGGATCAGAATTTGTATCTAAAATAGCAACTATTGGAATTCCCAATTTTACCGACTCCTTGATAGCCAAAGATTCATAGTTTGTATCGATTATAAATACTAAATCTGGAACTTTTTTCATATTCATTATTCCGCCTAATGATCTTTGTAGTTTATCTCTTTGACCGCTCATCTTTAAGAGCTCTTTTTTTGTAAAACCTCTATTTTCGGCTGATAAGTCGTTATTTATTTTATTAAGTTTTTTAATTGAATTAGAAATCGTACCCCAATTAGTTAACATCCCTCCTAACCATCTATAATTTACATAGTATTGATCAGTATCCTTTGCTAATGTTGCAATAGCCTCTGATGCTTGTTTTTTTGTTGATATAAAAAGAACTTTTCCTCCTTCAGAAACAGTATTGTGAACTTTTTCTAATGCAACATTTACAAGTTCAAGTGTTTGTGTAAGGTCAATTATATGAATAGAGTCTCTTTTACCAAAAATGTATTTTTTCATTTTTGGATTCCATCTTAATGTTTTATGGCCAAGATGAACGCCTGCTTCTAATAATTGTTCAATTGTTATTTTTGGTATTTTCATATTTTTTCCCGGTTATGCCACCACAATTGCTGCCCTAAAGGGACCGGAGGTATAAAACCACAAATTGTGTGCGTATTAATTTGGGTGAAAATACAATTTATTTTCAAAAAAACAAGTTTTTTTTAATCTTGTATGATGCTTTCAGTTAAATTCAATGAATTTAACAATTTATAGTCCAGTTTTCTCTTATCTTTTAGCTGAAAAGTTAAGTCTTTATCATCATTATTGACAGTTATAGTAATTTTAGTATTTCCACCTTCTTTGGTTAAATTTTTAATTTTTTTTAATTCATCAATGTCTGAAATTTTAAACCTTATATTATCTATTGGTTTATTAACTACTTCTTTTAATGAAACAATTTTTTTAACATTAATTTTTTTTTGTTTTTTTTCATTATCTACGTATGTTTTCATTAAAGTTAACATTACTGAATTTCCTTCAATTAATAAGTCTCTATTAGTCTCAAAAATATCAGAAAAAATAAATAATTCGAATACGGTAGAAAGATCAGAAAATTTAATTATTACATAAGAATTTCCTTTCTGAGTTTTTTTTTCTTGGGTTTTTAATATTGTGCATGCTATATTGGAGCTTAAAGAATCAGGATCAGCTTCAAACTCATTAAAATTTTTAATATTATATTGCTTAAAAATAGATTTATATTGATTTATAGGATGATCAGAAATAAAAAAACCAAGTGTCTCAAATTCTTTCGATAGTTTATTATCGACATTCCAATCTAATGAAGAATCTAAAAATGATATATCTTGATCGGTATCTCCATAAAATAGATCTTTTTGATTAGCAGATTTATTTTCAAAAATATTTTTAGATTTCAATATGATGTTAGGAATTGAATTATAAAGAGACTGTCTATTTTCATATAAATTATCAAAAGCACCTGCTTTAACAAGTCCTTCTAATTGTAATTTGTTAATATCTTTAGGATTTGTTCTATTTATAAAATCACTTATACTTTTAAAACTTCCATTTTTTTTTCTCTCAAGAACAAGGTTAGAGACTGCTTCATAACCAACATTTTTAATAGCTCCGAGTGCATAATAAAAATTTTTTCCATCTGAAAAGAAATCTTGATAACAATTATTTATATCAGGTCTAATTATATTTATTTTTAATCTTTTAAGCTCCTCATAAAATTCACTTAGTTTTTTTTGATTGGATAATTCCATAGACATAGAAGCAGAAAAAAATTGATGTGGATAATAAGTTTTTAGAAAAGCAGTTTGATAAGCAATGACCGCATAAGCTGCAGCATGACTTTTGTTAAAACCATATTCAGCGAAAGGTTCAATTTTTAAAAAAATACCTGCAGCAATATC
>MDTA01017304.1_pt1 | contig 11242 bp, 8 predicted proteins | sample 811151 | NCBI WGS metagenome assembly MDTA01 (sample SAMN05326648, study PRJNA326480) | marine metagenome | isolation source: seawater | place: Indian Ocean: South | collected 2010 | reverse complement strand
CGGAGCTGGGCATTGATTCAGGCAGCGGAGCAACCGCCGGTCTCCGCCTGATCACAGGGACGGGCAACGCCCGTTTGCTTGTGGATGATTCCACGGGACAGGCCTTTGTGCAGACCAACGACGATCAGCCATTGGCGATTCGCCGGAACGACAACTACTGGAGAGGGTCAATCCCACTTCAGCGGGGAAACGCTGAGCTGATTGGCGCGGCAGTGGATGACATGGGACGCATCCGGGTTCTCGATCGTGGCCCATGGGGACTGTTCAGCTGGATCCTCGATGACAGTGGCCTGTTCATCGGCGAACAGGGACCAGCTGACACCAGCAGCGACGACCATGAGCTCCTCTATCAGCTGGATCTCAATCAGGATCTGATCATCGGCCCTCCCGAGAGCTCGGATCCGCCGGAGTCGACAACCGGAGACGTCACTGGCTTCGATCTCACGGGTTTCTCCCAGGGAGAATTCCTCTCGACAATCGGCTTCAGTCACAGGGCAACAGCTGATCCGATCGTCTCCCCGGGGAACGCCAGTTTCATGCATGCCCATGATTTTTTCGCGAACACGAGCACCGACGAGAACTCCACAGTCAGCTCTCTGCTGGCTGCCGGCAGCTCGGCCGCACAGCCGACCAACAATCTCTCCACCTACTGGTCTCCCAGTCTGATCGACGAGGGCGGGGATGGCCTTGGAGGTGACTGGACATACGTGACGCCGAAGGCCACATCAATCGCCTACTACAGCGTGCTCCAACCCAATGATCCCAGTCAGCTGGTGAGTATGCCGACCGGCCTGAAAATGATCACAGGATCTGCACGCCCGGAGGAACGCCAATCCAGAGCTCGGGTGTTCTGGAATTACATCGGCGAATCAGCCGCCTATGACCACATTCCCCTTGGTGATGAGTGGCGTGATCTGCCCCTTCAGGCGGTGCTCATCTTTCAGGATCACTGGAATGGGGAACAACTCGGCAGCACTGACCATCAGAGCCATCTCGGCTACGGGGCAGGATCGGATCAGCATCCGCTCCTGATTCCTCAGCTGCAGCTGCAGATTCACTACGGCCGTATCGACAACAACCTGCATCTGGTCAGCTCTGATTACATGAACCTGCCCGAAGCCGGCAGCGAACTGCATCGAAGACTGGTCGAAGCCAGCGGGGCTGATCTCAGCTTCCGCAATGATGAAGAGGGATTTGCGCCTGGATGGAGCTTGCACGCCGATCACATTCACCTGCCTTGGCAGGAGATCTCTCCCGATGGTCAATTGGTGGATGGTTTTGCACGGCGCGAAGAGGATGCCCTGCGACTACCTCTGTTTGCTGGAACCGACGGGAATGCTGTTCGTACGATTCCAACAGGGATCACTCAGCCCTACTCCTCTGACCGAGCGCTTCTCCCGACACTGGGGACCACCAAAGCGGATCGTCTCTTGGGCAGCGACAGCGCTGACCGCTTGGAATCACTAGAAGGCGACGACATCCTCATCGGTGGAGATGGATCCGATCAACTCGTCGGAGGTGATGGCGCTGACCGCTTCGTGATTGAAGCAATCAGCGAGTCGACCTGGGCTGCTCCAGATGAGATTGTTGGGTTCTCCTCTGATGATCGTCTGGATCTCACCGCTCTGAAGCTGGAGCCTGAATTGATTCAGCTGGAACAGATCAATCCCAGCAGCTGGATCGTCTCGGCAACCGACACCGAGCTGGCCGTCAACATCCGCACCGGGCAGATTGAGATGAATCAAATCATGCTGATCTGAAAGGCTGAGACACAGCCTGATCACGACGCAGGGAGTCATGGAGCTGAGCATGAGCAATCAACGCTGGTGCTCAGCAACGGCGCGCAGCTGGCTGGAGGATGGCCATGGGACCAGTACACCTGCAGCAAGGGACTGCACTCTCTACAGATCCTTGTCGACAATTGGTGTGTTTGCTAGTTTTTGCGGGAGATAAAAGTTTCAAAAATGAATAATGGAAAATTCACCATTTCAATGCAGGGGTGGTTAGACAGTCCGACAATCACACGATCTAATGATGGCAAATGGGAAGCAGTTACTGGCTACGACGTCGGTCCAGGATTGCACTACAAGCCTGCTGATGGTGACATTACACAAACAACTTCAATTTCATTCTCATTGCCTGAAACAGGCGTGACGAAACTTGCCAATGGTCAGGCACCGGATGGAGACTATTACTTTTATTTATGGAACGGGGTTGATTTTGACCTGGGCGGGGTGGATGGCTCTCCCAATTTCACTCAAATCCTGCAGCCAGTGATCTGGAAAGGGAGGGGTGCCATTGCGATACCTGTCAACAACGAATCGAATACCGCTGGCGTTTATCCTGGCTACACCTGGATTTACGATCACGAAACAGGGCAAACAGCCAAGTCGGACGCGTGGACATCAAAAAACCTCGACACATATACCTTAGAGAATTATCAATCAGACGTTAACCTGCATTATTTCGAGGATGGAGAATGGAGGCAACTAAATTCCAAGAACAATTGGATTCAATTTCAAGAAACGCTTTCACAGTACGAAATCTACTTTAACAGTCAATACATCACAGCATTTGACAATGTATTCACCGATGGCAAGAACAGCAAAGCAGCCATGCTGTCAATGCTGTCCAAGGACATCATTGCAGTCCCAAGCTCAGGAGCTTCGATTAATCTCAACATCCAAATCCCCTCTGACGGAAGCTCAATATCGATCACAGGAACTCCAGTAATCGAAGGGTTTGATTCCCCCAATCCACCTCAATCAATTTTGAATGTCGACGAAATTTACCATCCACTAACGAACAAATGGACTCAGGACAATGTCTTCAACACAACACCATTGACAGAGATTGGAAATATCTGGAATTTTGTGGATTGTATTTATCCCGTCTTGGGAGAAACCTATGCAATTGGCCTCACGGAAGATGCCGCCCGCCAATCCACCGAACGAATGGCTGATTTACTGAATGACTTGATATTTGACATTGAACTCCAGAAAGAGCCGTCTTTTCAGCTACAGAATGAAAGCTTGAACAATCCAGTCACGCCGCTGAGCAGTGCTCCATCAGTCGAGCCAAGACAGGATGGTCAAGCCGGAGATACCCTCCTGGGCACAACCCAGAGTGATCAGCTGCGCGGGGGAGGTGGCGATGATCTGATCGACGGGGGAGATGGTGATGATCAAAGCCAAGGAAATCAAGGTTCGGACACCTTTATTTTGAGCCAAGGCGAAGATATTATTCACGATTTTTCGCTCGAGCAGAACGATCAATTGGGAGTCAGGAGCGACCAATCATTTTTGTCATTCAACCAGATCGGCGATAATCTGCTAATCAAGGACACATCTGGCTCAAGCACCACACTGCTGAATATCAACATGGAACAATTTCTGAAATCTGATAGTATCTGTGTGCTTTAATTTCCACTCGCAGAACAAAGGTACAGTCAAACGCGACAGTGTCAAATCGAGACTTCAAGACCGCCTAGAACGACCGCCATTAATTTTCAGATTTACCTGTCGATTCAAACCAGCAAGCAATCTCTTGATGTAATGAAACTCGAGGTTGATGAAACTGTAATCAGCTCAATCCATGAATGAATAGCAATTCATTTCGATTGCAACCATTCAGGGTTGTCCGCTTACAGACGAAAACCATTTGGAGCTGGAACGGAGATGGCGGCGGATCGTTCGCCACCGGCGCAAGTGCTCACGACGCTGGGAACCACTGAGCCGGGCATGCGCAATCAGTTGCTGCTGTTCCGCCATGGCCGTAAACAGCAGCGCACGATCTGGATGCACGTTGGCAGCGCGTCTGCAGAGCTGACTGAAGCTTTCCCCGGGACGGGGCACCACGCCGAGGCGTGCGAGCAGACGCAATGACTGATCCAGCGGTTGTCGCCCCGTCACCGACTCACGCATGATCACCCAGCCCAGAGCCGTGGCAGCCACGGAGGCCAGCACCAGCAGAAGTCCCAGCCAGTGCTGCTGGTCGCCGAACAGTGCGTTCAACCAGGCCTGCTGACTGGACTGATCAAAGCTCAGCCACCAGCGTGTCCAGACGAGATCCAAGCCCCACCATTGCCAGCGGAGCCATTGCCACCACGAAGGCTCAGTTGACGAGACACCCGACTGAAACACGCTTGACGGCTGAGCGGAAGCACTTGAGGCAATCCAGAGGGTCGGATCGACACGATTCCAACCGCTGTCTTCCAACCACACCTCAACCCAGGCATGAGCGTCACTCTGACGAATGTCGAGAAAGTCCCGGCCCCCCATGGGTTGCACGGGGCGACCGCCTCGGTAACCGCTGACGACCCGTGTCGGAACATCCGCGGAGCGCAGCAAGGCAGCAACCGCACTGGCGTAATGACCACAGAAACCCTCCTGACGATCAAACAGGAAGCTGTCGAGATCTGTGATCGGGCCCGGCTGGAGGCTGTAGCGAAACGGCTGGCGGCGAAACCACTGCTCCACGGCAGCCAGGCGGTCACGGTCGCTGGGCAGCGCGCGCAAACCGTCTGCCAATCTCCGCAGACGAGGCAGGCCAGCAGTGAACGGAAATTCCCGCTCAACGGCGATCGGAGGGCGACGTCGCCAATCCTGCCCGCCACCACCAGCCAGCACCCGGAATGCACGGCGCTGACGGGACGCCGCCCCGACAAAAAACTCCCCTTCCCGATTCACCCACTGGTCAGGTGCGGCGGGACCCGTCTCTCCATCCCAGGGAACCGCCCGTGTCGCAGAGGGTTCGACGACCCACCATTGAGCGACCTCTGCAGCGGCGGATGATGCTGCATCCGATCGAGACGACACAGGAGGGTCGCGGTGGCGCCAACGACGGCCATCAAACTGCTCATGCACCAGCACACGCCAGTAGGCATCGACCGGCAGGTCGACATCCACGGGCACGGTCATGCGGGCAGCTGAGGCATCGACTGAGGCGAGCTTTGCGATGCTGAGCGGATCGAGATCAGGGGAGAGTCCTGTCACCGCACCCCGTGCTGGCCCCAGTTCCGCTGTCCACAACGGAGGAATTCTCGGTACAAACAGGAACAGCACCAGGGCGAGAGGCAGCGCAGCACCCAGCAGCTGCAGACTGCGCCGGATCAAGCCTTGGAACGACACCGTGCCGCCCAGCTCAGCAGCAAGCAGACCTGCCAGTGCCAAGCAGGCGGCCATCAGCTGCAGCGCCGTCGCCATCAGTCCTTGCAGCTGTGCCGCCAGCAAACCGGTCGACAGCAACTGAAGCAGCGCCACGAGCCTGCGATCAAAGGGCCTGCGACACTCCCTCAGCTTGAGCAGGGCGCAGATCACCATCGCCCAGGTCGGCCAGGTCAGCGCAGCCGAGGTGCTCAGAACGACACACTGCAGCAGCAGTGGCAGGAATGCGCACCAGATCAACACACGAGGCGTCAACGGGCGGATCATGCGGTTGCCAGGGCCTCCAGACAGGCATCCCGATGCTTCACGCCGTGGCCCGGGGCCAGCGTTCTGCCGTGAAGACGCAACCCGTACCGGATCCCCCGCTGATGCAACTGAAGAACCCGATCAGCGAGGTGCTCGACAGCACGATCCAGGGGGATGGCCGCTGCGGGCTGAAGCATCCGTTCCTGATCCACGGGATCAGAAAACACCTTGGCCTGCAGGGGGCGGCCCTTGGCCACTCCTGACCAATCAACAACAGATGGTCTGTCTTGATCGCGCACGTCGCGCAGGCCGAGCCATTCCTCCAGCCCACTCCCGGGTGGGGTGGCCCGTTGCTCATCCACCGGCCCTGAGCGACGTCGGGGCCAGATCAACTGGGGCCGGGGAGGGATCCAGCGCATCCAGCAGATGAACAGCCCCAAAGGGGCGATTGTCTCGATCATCAGCTGAGGCGGGCTCTGCCAACCACGGCATTGCGGTGTCCAGATCAGATCCAATCTGGACACTCCCGCCGGCGGCTGCACGGAGACCACCTGATCGTCACCCCTGAAGTGAAGACGAATCAATGGGCGCGGAGAACGGGTCTCGAGCAGGATTGGATAGTTGGTCGGTTCCGCCGCAAAGGCTGGTGAGGGATCACCGCAGCGCAGCGTCAGGCCCTGCAGCGTGTCGTGGGTGAGAAACATGGCCAGAAGCATGAGACCGACCATCACGAAAGCCAGCAGCAACGTGCTGTTGCTGGCGGTCTGAACCGCCACCAGCAACAGCAGAGCCGATGAAGCGAGCCAGAGAAGTCCAAAACGGCTTGGAACGATGTAGAGACTTCGCAGTCCGAGTGTGATCTCAGCGCAAGGCATTCACCCGCTCCCGAAGACCATCACTGAAGGGAGTGCCGGTTGTCGATGGACAACCGTTGTCGAGACGATGTTCCACCACTGACGGCAGCACAGCCTGGACATCGTCGATCAACACATGATCCCGACCAGCGAGCAACGCCCAGGCACGCGCAGCTGCAAGAAGCGCCTGACTGGCTCGTGGAGAAAGCCCTTCCTGGCCCTGCCGGCTGGCCTGCACGAGGTCGAGCACGTACTCGATCAACCCTTCGGAACAGTGCTGCACAGCACAACGTTGCTGGAGCTGAACCAGGGCCTGATCATCGAGTCCCTCAAGGCGTTCAACCGATGTGAATTCACCCTGGAGAATCTGCCGTTCCGCCTCACGGTCGGGGAATCCCAGACTCACACGCATCAGGAAACGATCCAGCTGCGCCTCGGGAAGCGGGCTTGTCCCCACCTGATCAAGGCTGTTCTGCGTTGCGATCACAAAAAAGGGATGGGGAAGCGCATGGCTGGTTCCATCGATGCTCACGCGCCCGGCAGCCATCGCCTCGAGCAGAGCGCTCTGGGTGCGAGGACTGGCGCGATTGATCTCATCCGCCAACAAAACCTGCGTGAACAGTGGCCCCGGCTGAAAACGGAACGACGCATCCGCCTGATTGAACACATTGATGCCGGTCAGATCAGCGGGAAGGAGATCACTGGTGAAGCTCACCCTCTTGAATGCCAGTGCGAACGATCGAGCCAACGCCTCTGCCAGCGTCGATTTGCCCATTCCCGGCCGGTCCTCGATCAGCAGATGGCCGCCCGCGAGCAGACACGCACACGCCAGACGCACTTGTCGCTCCTTGCCCAACAGCACGCAACCGAGGGCATCGGTCAGCGGTTGCAGTCCAGCGATCACCCGGGAACCCCACCAAGATCATCAACAGGTTGACAGGCATCAGACGGTGTTGCCGAGGTCTGAGACACAGCAATCCCCACAGCTCCACCAGACCCAGCTGCAACGGAAGTCAGTCGTCAGAACTGCACCTCCCAACAACCTCTCATTCACTTGCTTCAGCGTTCCAAGCCTCAACATGAAGCGCCTTACAATTTCGCTTGATGGCATCATTGAATGCCCTCATCTTTTCCTCATAGGAAACAAACAATGCACGCCAGGCCTGGCGTGAGGACTGTTCGGCGTATTGAATCGACTCATCCCAATCCATCCCGTTCCGATAAGCCTCACATCGATACTCAGCATGCTCCTCTGCCCAGACCGAGAAGGCGTGCCTGGACACCTCTGCATCTCCTCCTCCTCCTCCCCCATGCCCAAAAAGAAGAGGAAGAAGCGCAAAGGTGAAAAGGCCAGACATGTGAAATCAGTGGAAGAGTGGACTCACGGACACTCTTTATAACAAGTCAAAACACGTGGAATTTGATACCATCAAAATCGGTAGATCATGCGCCAACGTTCGATTCATCTGAACCGATCAAAAACGTGATTGTTTGCGACAGATCTGATCGATGCCGCAGTCCCTCAGAAGAGTCACACGACGACTTATTGATTCGATCAATCATGTCAAGCGACCTCTGTAACCATGGCCGCGATCAACGCAACACCAGGAACGTCGACCTCAGGGAACCTCCTTCAGACCTGGCTCCACCTGCTCGAGTTGCGTCATCGTCAACGACGAGCGCAGCAAAAGCGACAGAGGCGTTGCACCTGCCTGATACGCACCGTTTCCTTCAGGTGCAAGAGGGGAAACGCCTGTTTGTCCGCGCAGGTGTCGATCAAAAAACAGTTTTGCCAAGCCCTGCAGCTCCTTTCTTGCAAGGGACTGATCCGGACCGGTGATCACAGCTGGCAGATTCGACGTCGCATTCAGAAACGACAGATGCGTGCCGTTCTTCTGAACCGCGAGCACTGAACCGGGCTGGCGGATCTGCGTGAACCCCGAGAGCTGTTGGGACAGAGGCGGCGCGAAGACGTCTTTCACACCGGCGATCACCAGCATCGGAACCGCCACACGGGACATCGATCGAGCGCTGAAAATCGGATTGGTCACAGGGTTCACAGCCACTGCAACCTTGACGCGGGGATCACGGAAACTGGTCCTCCTCACCACACGACCGGGGGCAGCGCACTGCCAGACAATCGCAGGATTGAGCACCACGGTGCGAGGGTCGTTCAATTGCTGACACCCCCGCTCCAGGTGAGGCCAATCCAGTGGCGCTCCGGCGAGGGCCGTGACCGTGTATCCCCCCAGCGACTGGCCGAGAACACCCACCCGCTGAGTGTTCACCCTGGATCCCCAGCGTGTTTCAACCTGATCGATCAGCTCGCTGACGGTGATCGGCTGTCGATACCAGGCATTGGCAGGCGGTATCGCTCCTGTTCCCTCAATGGCAGCAGTCATGGTGTTGGCGCTGGTGAAGGGGAAGTCGAGAGACGCGACTGCATACCCATGGCTCGCCAGCGTCTTGCCCACATAGAGCAGGGCATTCATGTTGGTGTTCAGACCAGGTGCGAGCACCACAAGCGGTGCCCGACGGGTTGGCGTCGCCGTCTCGGGCAGATAAGCACCGGCTTTGATGCTGTCGACAACAAGCCCCTTGAATGAGAAGGACACCTGCTGGTAGCGGGTGCTGCCGGGTCGGGCCGCGGCCACAAGATCTGGTCCGGTACCTGGAGCTCCACCGAGAGCTGACAAACGCGCAAACAGCTTGCTCTGAAGATTGAACTCCTGCGTGAGCGAGAGCAATAGCGAGCCCACCGCATTCACATTCACAGGGATCGTGGGCAGTGGATACGCCTGAAGGACATCAATCAGTCGCAGGCTGCCCCCGTTCGAAGCACCCTCGATCAAAGCCGAGGCCAAAGCATTGCCTGCAACTTCAGAGGGCTGATTGATCAACTTCACAAGTTGCTGAATCGTGCGCTTGCCAAGAGCCGTTGTGAGGTAATTGGAAACCATCACGGAATCCACCGGCGCCGATTGATTGAGAGCTTCTCGTAAGGACTTGCGCGCAGAGGGATTGAGCAGACGCAGGGCTTCTGCCAAGCCAGGACCTGGTTCATCCCCGGCTGCAAATGCGGAGAGCTCGGAGACGGAAATAGACCGTTCAAATTCACCGAGCTGAAAGCTGATGCGCTCCGCGGACGAAGCAGGAGCTGCAAGGGCTCCGATGCAGACGAGCGCAGGGAGAGCGTGTTTCACGACCAATCCATCTTTTGCCATGAAAGTACTCGCGAACAGTCAGTCATCCTGAAGGAATGACCGACTCGGACATCACTTGTCACCCGAAGGGCCGATCGGCGATCAAACGACTCGAAGTGATGTCACACGCTCAGATCTCCTGGTCGGAAGGATCTTTGGGCTGAATGAAGCCAAACTTCCTGAATCGCCCGAAATTAAAATCCTGCACTTTTTCTCTATCATGTCTATTTTTGTGGCCAAGCTTAAGAACTTTCTCCATTACATTGAGCGTATCTTCAATGGTTGCTCCTTCAGGCATTCGCTCCAGGATGATATTAAACCGAGGGAAAAAGATATCAGAAGCATCATTCAACTCTTCCAGCGTAAGCGGCCGATAACCTTTTGAGGGTGTCATGACTGTTAGGCGAACACTCCAAGCATGGCTCGACAACAGCTTTTGGGCCGCAGCGCGCCGATTGACGTCGTTGCCGAGACGTCAGCAGGTTGCTCGATCGCATCACTGGCCCGACCCAATGGTCGAACAGTGAAGAGCGCCAGGCGTCAGACCCCGTCTTGAAACCGCTTGATTCAGAGACAGGCATCATTTGACCAGGCATAGTGAGAATGATTCCCATTCCCGACTCTGCCCACGGGCGGACCGCCAGCGCCAAATCATGAAGCAGACCTGGTTGATCACGGGCCCACCGGGTTGCGGAAAAACCACCTGGATCCGCGATCAGATGTTGCGGCATTCAGGCGCCTGCGCTTACCTCCGCTTGACCGGAACCACGCAAGCGGGTCTCGAACAGGGTCGCGACGCTGGGATCGACAGCACCTGGCTGAAGGACCAGATTCCCGCACTGCAGGTTCTTACCGATACTGCAACCGAGTCTCTGCCTGACGCAGACAACGGGCTTGTGCTGATTGAGGTGCAGCAATTCCGGCCTCCAGCGGCGATCGGTGTGGATGGCATCGATCCACAGATCAACGCGCAGCTCGAGCGCTTCAACCTTCAACCTGATCGCGCGCTGCATTTTGGCGTGGATCCTGAACTGCCCAAGCAGGACACCCTCGATTTCAGTCACCTGGAGGCCTGGCATCTCAGCCTTCAGCATTGTGTCTGGGACCCCAGCAGCCTCAGCAGCTTTTGGTTCGAACTGGTCAATGGGGCCTATGGCGATGTGTATCGCGCCAAAGCCTTGATGAACCTGCCGGATGGCCGGTGTTTTTTCTGCAATTGGATGGTCAGCCAGCAGGGGTCACAATTTCTGCCGCTGGAGGCTGTTGAGGCACCGAGCGGAAGACCGGATCGAACCTCTCAGCTTGTGGTGCAAGGCAGGGCACTGGATCCCGGAGGGATTCAATCAACGATTGATGACTGTCTGTTGGCTGATGACGTTCTTGAACTGCATCAAGCTCCGCTGAGAGAGCGACTTTCCAATCCTCAACCCAACTGATGACGATGGCCCACGCCGTGATCTCCTGCCTTCATGCCAATCTCGCCGCCGTGGAGGCAGTGCTTGACGACATCGATCGCCAGGGCATCAACACCATCACATGCCTCGGCGACCTCGTGGGCTACGGCCCGCAGCCCAATGAAGTGGTTGAACTCGTGCGCAGGCGGGCAATTCCCACATGCCAGGGCTGCTGGGACGAGGACATCATCGATGGCCTGAACGCCTGTGAATGCAGCTACCCCTCCCAGCTGGCGGAAAGACGGGGACATCGAGCTCACCACTGGACTGCCGAGCGCTTGACCGAGGACAACAAGGCATTCTTGGCCTCATTGCCGATG
>MDTA01148802.1_pt1 | contig 11243 bp, 9 predicted proteins | sample 811151 | NCBI WGS metagenome assembly MDTA01 (sample SAMN05326648, study PRJNA326480) | marine metagenome | isolation source: seawater | place: Indian Ocean: South | collected 2010 | reverse complement strand
TACAACAAACTGCCTGATTGCCTGGTATGGTCCAAGGTGTAGTAGTCCAAATTACCACACAAACTTTTTTATCTAATTCCATCCCAAGCGACTTGGCCAACTTATCTGAACTTTGATCATTTAATTCGAACTTAACATCGATAGAGATTGAATCTTTATCAATATATTCAACTTCTGCTTCAGCTAATGAAGATGAGCACTCTAAACACCAATGGACAGGTTTGAAACCCTTTTCTACATGACCATTATGATAAATGCGAGCGAAACCGTTGATTGCTTGTCCCTCAAACGACTTATCTAAACTTGCGTAGCGTTCATCCCAAGCACCGAATACTCCGAGCCTAATAAAATCATCCTTTTGTAGAAGGATTTGCTCTTTAGCAAATTCCCTACACAAATCTCTGAACTCTGATTGACTTATTTCTCTTCTCTTTTTACCAATCTTTTTTTCAACTTGATGTTCAATAGGAAGACCATGGCAATCCCACCCTGGTACGTATGGAGCATCGAAACCTTCTAAAGTTTTTGAACGAATAATGATATCTTTCAGAACCTTGTTCACAGCATGACCAAGATGAATGTTTCCATTTGCATACGGTGGTCCATCATGCAGTAGAAATTTTTCTCTACCTTCTCTTTTTGATCTTATCTTCTTATAAACCTGTCTCTCATCCCATTCTTTTAACATTTCAGGCTCTCTTATATTTAGGTTAGCCTTCATGGGAATGCTTGTTGTTGGCAAGTTTAGTTTTTGATCTTTCTTATCACTCATAAACCTTTACTAGCTCCCTTGCCTTATTTTTGTCTTCATTGATTTGAATCTTGAGTTCTTCAACTGAGTTAAATTTAACTTGATCTCTAATTTTACATAAAAATTCAATGCTCAATGCCTGATCGTAGATATTTTTGTCAAATTCTAGAATATGGGCTTCAAGTGATTGTCGGTAATCATCAAAAGTTGGCTTTGGGCCAAAATTTACTATGCAAAAATAGTTTTCGTTTTCTATTGATGTTTTTCCTAAATAAACACCACTAAAGCAGAAATCAACATTATCAATTTTTATATTGGCAGTTGGAGTAGATATTCTTTTTCCTAGGCTTTTTCCTTTTATCACTTCACCAGATATTACGTAAGGCCTTCCTAGACACCCAGAAGCCTCTTTGAACTTTGCATTGGAAAGATACTCTCTGATAAGTGTGCTACTAATTTTTGTGCCCTCAGTCTTAAAGTCATCTATAACATTTAATTGAATTTCACTTTCAGCACAAAGTTTTGATAAAAGATCTAAGTTACCCAAACGGTCTTTACCAAATTTAAAATCTTTACCAACAATTAGGTGCCTTACATTCTCATTTACCAAATAATTAATGAAGAATTCATTGGCCGTTTGGCTTCGAAATTTTTCATTAAATTCAATCGATTGGACAACATCTATCTCGAGTTCATCAAAAATTATTTTTTTATCTAACTCAGAAAGTATTCTTTTTTTATTCCATTGAAAAAATTCAAAAGGGTATGGATTAAATGTTAATACCTTAGTTTTTAAATTATTTTTCTTTGCAGCTTCTTTTACATTATCAATTAAATCTTGATGGCCTAAATGTACACCATCAAAATTTCCTATTGTTGCTGAAAAACCTATACTCATATCGCTCTTTGTGAATTCATCCTAAAAATAAAAATTATAGCCAGCAACCATACTGTCATGGCAGCGAATGTCGTTGCTAATGCCAGACCTACATGGCCCCAATCATATGTAAAAATGAATAAATAGTTAAGTATCAAGTTTATTAACAAAGATACTGATCCTAGTAAAAGAACAATCCTAGTTTTTGATGCAGCAAAAAACACGCTATTAAAAAATTTTGAGCTCAATAAAAATGGCAATGCATATGAGTAAGCAATTAGACTAGATGAGGTCATATTCACGTCAAAACTTGTGAATTCTCCTCTAAAAAATAATAGTTGAATAATCTGGTATGAGAGAAGCACATAAAATAATCCAGATAAAAGCCCCAATAAGAATGTTGAAATGAAACCCTTATAAAAGACTTTCATAAACTCTTTTTTATTCTTACTTATAAGCTGTTCAGTTAGGTCTGGTAGAGCAACTAGCGCAATTGCTACGCCAAATAATCCCATCGGAAACTGAATCAACCTATCAGATAAGTACAGCCATGTTGGACTACCTGATATTAAGAAAGAAGCAAAGATTGTATCAATCAATACATTTAGCTGATAAACACCAGCCGCTAATATTGCGGGAAGGAATCTTGCAAAAAATGAATTTAGTATTCTGTTATTGAATTTTTTAGTAAAGCTTGGAAAATAACCCAGCCTACTTGTAACCACCAGATTAAGAAGTAGTTGCAATATACCTGCCACAATAACTGAAGTTCCTATAACTTTTAAGGAAAGATCCTCAGCAAAGAACGCAAAAGTAATTAAGGTTAAATTAAATAATATAGGAGTAGCAGCAACAACTTGGAATTTTTTCTTGGAATTTTGGATTGCCCCAAAAAAAGCTACAAGTGAGATAAGCAAAATATAAGGAAAGACATACGTTAGGAATTCAGTAGCTGCAAGAAATTTTAATTCATCAGAAATGAAACCAGGAGCAAAAATACTCACAAAAATTGACGGAAACAGAATAACAAATAGTACAAAAGCTAAAAGGACCGTAAATAAAATTGTAAAAATTTGATTCAAAAATTCACGTAAATTTTCTTTTGCTTCAATTATGCTAGGCGTTAATGATTGAGCTAAAGCACCTTCTCCAAAAAAACTTCTAAAAACGTTCGGAATTTTAAAAATTACAACAAAAATGTCATGTATAACACTGGCACCTAATATGGATGAGAACAATAAATCTCTTACGTACCCGAAAATCCTAGAAATAAATGTTAAGGCTGAAAAACCAAAGGAAGATTTCCAAAAATTCGAAATTTTCAATTATTTATTCTCTGATTCAAAGTCCATCGATATTGAATTTACACAATACCTTAGACCGGTTTTTTCTACTGGGCCATCTTCAAAAACATGCCCCAAATGACCATTACAACCAGAACATAATATTTCAGTTCGCGGTCTACCAAAAATTGAGTTATCTTCTTTATAAATGATAGCTTCCTCATTTGCTGCTTCATAGAAACTTGGCCATCCGCAGCCAGCATCAAATTTAGTATCTGACTTAAATAACTCCTGATTACAGTTTTTACACCTATAAATTCCATCCTCAAAAAAAGCGTTAAATTTTCCTGTAAATGGTCTTTCAGTGCCTTTATCTCTCAACACAATAAGCTCTTCTTCAGTAAGCGAGTCATTAATTTTTTTCATTATCTAAATTGTACTATTTTTAATTCTCTTCGACTTTAAATCCAAGCATCTTAAGAGCTCTTAGATCAGACTTACAATCACAGTTTTGGATCGATACCTGCGAGTATCCAATCCTGTTGTTGTAATTATCACGAATCTTTTTGAAATCAGAGCAATCAAAATGGTCTAGTTTGGGATTATAGGTATCGAGCATTAAAGATATCGGCAAACCAAATTCTTGTATGTCGCGATCAAAAGTATTTTTGTCAAAACTGATAATCTTATTTTTTAAAGTATTGTTTTTTTCATAAATTGTGACCCCGAGGAAATCAGCTATATTTTCGTATGCCATTTTTGTCATTTGATAACGAGCATACTGAGAGTGTCCAGCTATGTGTGGCGTTCCAAATAAGTTCTTTTCAAAAAAATCTTTATTAATAGAAGGTTCATTTTCATAAACATCAGAAATTAAGTGAATACAATCTTTGTCTCTATTGAACTCTAGAAAATCTTTTTCAGATACAACACCTCCTCTCGATGTGTTGACAACAATTGCCCCCTCTTTGCACATTTCAAATTTTGCAGCACAAAAAAGGTTTTCTGTGAAATGCTCAGACTCTGAGGATTTTGTGAGCGGGACATGTAATGAGATAAGACTATACCCTTCTATGCTTTCATTACTGTTTGTGCATGGCTTATAAGGATCATAAGTACTTACATCAAAACCAAAATATTGAAGAACTTTAAAAATGCCTTCACCGATGTTACCGCAACCAATTATTAGCGCTGGATCATTTTTATTGAGTTTATTTTCTTGCAACATAAGTGCAATACAAGACAAGACATATTCCCTAACAGCTATTGCATTAGCACCTGTTGAAAAAGCATAAGGAATATTCATTTTATCTAAAGCATTCTTATCGATATGATCTTCGCCTGTTGATGCAGAACAAATAAATTTCACAGACTTAGGAATGTTTTTTCCATGCGTTTTATAAGTTGATCTTACAACAACAATAGAATCTTCCTTCACTTTCTCAATATCAAAGTTTTGATCTGAGAAATATTCAATTTTTTCAAGGTGGTCATGAAAAAAGTGTTCAACATATGGAATGTTGCGATCAATTAGAATTTTCATTTTTTTGGCCAAAAAACTGATTTTACCCATCCAAAAAAAGTGTTATTTTCAAGCGTTTTCTTTTCAATAGTAAGCAAGTCATCAAGATACGTAGATGATTCACCAAAAAGTGATTTTCTGGTAATAAAATCTTCTTGATCTAGTTTTTTTACTTCCCGTGCTGGATTGCCAGCATATACAACATTTTCTGGGATCTCTCCGCTTACTACTGAACCTGCTCCAATGATACTGTTTTTACCAATCTTTGTACCTTTGAGAATAATTGATTTTTCTCCAATCCAAACATTGTCTTCAATAACTACTTCCTTTGGTGTTGCCACATAATCTGTACGATCATAGATGCCATGCCAATCTGAGTCAGTAATAGTTACATCTGAAGCAATCATAGTTGATTCACCAATAGTGATTTTTTTTGCACTTCTAATACTGGTTCCAGGTGATATTAAGATGTATGCCCCAAGAGATATATCTCCATTTATTTTGTCAGTTTCCCAGGTTGATAAATCTATGCGCTTATCCGGTGCCGTAATTAAAGTTGCATAGTCTCCTACTGAAATATTATTACCGAAAATTTTTAAATGTTGAGGGTTAAGGATCATTACATGTTTGCCAAAATTTTTAAATTTAGGTTTTAGAAAATGATGTATGTAGAACGAACTTATCGCATTAAAAAAATGTTTAAGCCAGAACGGTCTTTTTTCTATGTTGATGATTAAGCTCCAAGTCTAATTATAAGCTAGAATAGCTTCCTAGATGTTCAAATTCAATTCGGTTAATTTTTCAAAAGAAGCAAATATTTTTAAAAAGATTGGTCTACCCATACTTGGGAGTCAGTTAGTAATGTATGCAATGACAACCACTGACTATATTATGGCTGGATACTACTCAGCAAATGACCTTGCAGGAGTTGGTTTAGGAGCCTCCATCTTTAATCCCCTATATTTTTTAACGGCAGGGGTAATGTTTGGAATTGCACCTATAATTGCACAACATTTTGGCGCAAAGGAATTCGATCAAATAAAACTTAAAACCAGAAAATTTTTATGGGTTAGCTTAGTAATTGGAGCAATTTTTAGTTTTCTTCTTTTTAATGCTGGAATAATTATTAATCTTTTAGGAACAGAGGAGAATATAAGTAGGGTAAGTCTTGGGTACCTGAAAGCTGTTGCCTTTGGAGCTATACCAATAACCCTTTATCAAGCTTTAAGAAACTATAGTGAAGGCATAACTCAAACAAAAATAGTCTTTATAATAGGTACATTAGGATTCCTTCTTAATATACCTTTGAACTATATTTTTATCTTCCATTTTGGTTTTGGTGGTATTGGTTGTGGTATTGCAACATCAATAATCAGTTTTTTGGGTTTAGGCACAATGTGGTTAGCTACAATAGTCCTTAAACAATATAAACAAGCTTTCATTTATGGAGAATTTGTTCTGCCAGACATTAAAAGTGCTATTGAATTAATTCGAATAGGAGGACCAATTAGTTTTGGGATTTTTGTGGAATTAAGTATGTTTAGTGGTGCAGCTTTGGTCATCTCACTATTTGGAGCTACATCATTAGCAGCTCACACAATTGCAATAAACATTGTTGGTCTCTTATTTATGCTGCCATTATCTCTAGGATTAGCCTCTGCTATTAGGGTTGGGAACTTAATAGGAGAAAAAAGTTTTTCAAAGGCAAACTATGCAGCAAATTTTAGTCTTAGGCTTTCTTTTTTCGTAGCTATATTGAATTTTATTTTAATAATTGTTGGCGGTGAGTTTTTAATAAGCTTATACACTACAGAATTACCTGTAATTGCAAAAGCTATTGGGTTATTAATGCTTGCAGCTATCTTCCAAGTGCCAGATGCTATTGGTTTCTCTGCTATTGGATCTCTCAGAGGCCATAAAGATACTTTCGCAACGATGGTGAATTTAATAATTTCTTATTGGTTCTTTGCTTTACCAATAGGCATATTTTTGGCTTTTAGTAATTATGCAGGAGTACCTAATGAAGCTGAGGGAATTTGGATTGGTATGATTATTGGTATAGCGATAAGTGCTATATTGAATGCTTTGAGACTAAAATATAAAAAGAAGTTACTTAAGAAGCTCTATTAATCTTGAGCCAATTAGATTCAAATCGGTAACAACTGAAACACCAGCACTTTCTAAAGCTTTAAATTTGTCCTGAGCAGTTCCTTTACCGCCTGAAATTATAGCGCCAGCATGGCCCATTCGCTTTCCTTTTGGCGCTGTGACTCCTGCTATATATGAAACAACTGGTTTAGTAACGTTTTCTTTTATATATTCAGCAGCTTCCTCTTCAGCATTACCACCAATCTCTCCGACCATAACTATCGATTCTGTTTGGGTATCTCCCTGGAACATTTTTAAACAATCAATAAAAGATGTTCCGTTTATTGGATCACCCCCAATACCAACACAAGTGCTTTGGCCCAAGCCAGCTTCAGTTGTTTGATTTACTGCTTCGTAAGTTAAAGTACCAGACCTTGATACTATTCCAACTGTTCCTTGTTTATGAATTGAGGCTGGCATTATGCCAAGCTTTGCTGCTCCGGGCGTTATTACTCCTGGACAGTTTGGTCCAACGAGTCTTGTTTCAGGAAAACTACTAAGAGTCTCAGTAACTTCTATCATATCTAGAACAGGAACACCCTCAGTTATGCATATAATGAGCTTAATACCATTTTCTGCTGCCTCAATAATTGCTGCCTTAGAAAATCTTGCAGGAACAAAAATCACCGAAGTATCTGCATCTGTCTTATCAACTGCCTCTTTTACACTGTTAAAAACCGGTAAATTTAAATGTTGTTGGCCGCCTTTGCCAGGTGTTACTCCACCAACAATATTAGTTCCATAAGCAATACATTGTTCAGCATGCATAGTCGCTTGCGAACCTGTAAATCCCTGAAAAATAGCTTTGGTATCTTTATCAATAAGAATGCTCATTTAACTAATTCCACTATTTTTTTTGATGCTTCCATCAAAGAATCTTGTCCAATTACATTTAAACCCGAATTATTGAGAAGAAGTTTACCTTCATCACTCATATTGCCTTGTAGTCTTACCACAATTGGTACATTTACATCTATGTCTGTAATTGCACCGATAATACCTTCGGCAATTAAATCGCACCGGACAATCCCACCAAAGATATTTACTAAAATACCTTTAACATTTTTATCTGAGAGAATTAATTTAAATGCTTCGCCTACTCGTTCTTTTGTAGCAGTTCCTCCGACATCAAGGAAATTTGCAGGCTCACCGTCATAAAGTTTTATAGTATCCATAGTACCCATTGCCAAGCCGGCTCCATTTACCATGCAACCAATATTTCCATCTAAAGCAACATAGCTTAGATCATGTTGTTTAGCCTCATATTCCCTTTGATCTTCTTGTGATGCATCTCTTTTAGCTAGAATTTCTTCTTGTCGATACAAAGCATTTTCATCAACATTTATCTTTGCATCTAAACAATGAAGATCGCCTTTTCTGGTAATAACTAAAGGATTAATTTCTAAAAGACTTAGATCCTTATCCATAAAAAGTTTATAAGTATTCAAAACAATTTTTTCAAATTGTGTTGATTGGTTTGAATTGAAACCTAACTTAGAACTTAAGTTATCTAATTCCTTATCGAAGGCTTGATTATTTTTTTTGAATCTAAGTTTAAGAATTTTTTCAGGATTTGTTTCAGCAACTTCTTCAATATTCATTCCACCTGCCTTTGAAACAATCATTGAGACACATTTATCTGCTCTATCAACAATTAAACTCATATAAAGTTCAGATTCTATATCGGTTAATTCATCTATTGTGATTATATTGACTGGAAGTCCTGCTTCGTCGGTTTGGTTGGTTACAATCTTTTTTCCTAACCAAGAACTGGCAAAATTTTCAATTTCTTCCTTATTTTTGCAGAGCTTGACGCCTCCAACTTTTCCGCGACCACCTGTATGCGCCTGAACTTTTGCAACACAGCCATTTGAAAAATCAATTGAATCAATTGCACTATCAATATCAGATAGTTCTTTAATCAAGCCACGCTTTGATACCGGCAAGTCATAAGATTCAAATAATTCTTTCGCTTGGAATTCGTGCAGATTCATTAATTGCCTATATGAATTGCTTGTTTATTTACTGCCAATGCAGCTTCATGCAAAGCTTCTGATACAGTTGGATGACTAAACATTGTTAGACCAAAGTCTTCTGAACTAGCTGAAAATTCCATTCCAATTAATCCTTGCTGAAGTATTTCTGAAGCTGAATTTCCAAAAATCTGTACTCCAAGAACTTCATCGGTTTCTTTATCAGCAAGCATTTTGACAAATCCCACAGAATCTCCAGAAGCTAGCGCTCTTCCACTAGCAGAAAATGGAAAGCTTCCTTTTTTGTAATCAATATTGTCTGCTTTAAGATCTTTTTCAGTTTTACCTACCCATGCAATCTCAGGGTGAGTATAGATTACGCTTGGAACTAGATCGTAATTTACTTCCATTCTTTTGCCAGCAATTCTTTCTGCTACCATCACACCTTCTTCCATAGCTTTGTGTGCAAGCATAGGGCCTCTAACAATATCGCCAACAGCATATACGTTATCAATTGATGTCTGACAAAAATCATTGACAGGTATGAATCCTTTTTCGTCTAATGATAAATTAATATTTTCACTCAATAGGTTTTCAGTGAAAGGCCTTCTACCTACCGCCACAATGACTTTTTCGTAATCAACGTTATTGGCTTTACCGTCTATTTCAATCTCGAGGGAAACTCCTTTTCTGGATTTTTTTGAACCTTTCACAAATGCTCCCAAGTGAATATTTAAATTCTGCTTCCTGAACTCTCTTTCAATAAGCCTTGAAACATCATCATCTAGCATTGGAAGTAAGGATTTTTCGGCTTCGTATATATCTACATGCGATCCTAGTCTTGACCATACACTTCCTAATTCCAACCCAATAACACCTGCACCGATAATTGCTAATTTTTTTGGTGTTTTATTAAATTCTAATGCGCCTGAACTTCCGACTACTGTAGTGCCATTCCACGGAACAGATGGAATATTTATTGGTCTTGAGCCTGTTGCAAGAATTATATTTTTTGCTTTAAGAACTTGTTTTTTTCCTTTTGATTTTGTTACTTCAACTTCATTTGCAGATATTAGCTTTCCTTTTCCATGAATAGATTCCACTTTATTGTGCTTAAATAAATGCGCTACTCCACCAGTAAGTTTTGTAACAATCTCATCTTTCCTTTGCATCATTTTGCTTAGATCATATGTTGGCTTAGAGACCTTTATGCCATGATCATTAAAGCTTTCACTTATTTGTTGAAATTTGTAAGAGGAATCAAGTAATGATTTTGATGGGATACAGCCCACATTTAAACAGGTGCCGCCTAATTTAATTTTTCCTGAGTTATCTTCATCAAACTCTACGCATGCTGTTTTTAGACCAAGCTGAGATGCCTTGATTGCTGCAACATAACCCCCTGGTCCGCCGCCAATAACAACTACATCATATTCCATTTAAACTCCAAGTATCATTGATTCTGGTGATTCCAAAATCTCTTTTATTTTTACAAGGAATGATACTGCATCTTTTCCATCTAGCAACCTATGATCATAAGTTAATGCCAAGTACATTACAGGTCTTACCTCAATTTTTCCATTTACTACCATAGGTCTGTCTTGAATTTTATGCATACCAAGAATAGCTGATTGAGGTGGATTCAGTATTGGTGTGGACAAAAGTGAGCCAAAAACACCCCCATTTGAAATTGTGAATGTTCCACCAGTCATGTCCTCAATACCTAATTTTCCATCTCTTGCTTTAATAGAATAATCCCTTATTGCAAGTTCAATCTCTGCAATAGAAAGATTCTGAACATTTCTTACAACAGGAACAACTAAACCTCTATCAGTTGATACAGCTACTCCAATATCTTGAAAACCATGATAAACAATATCTTCTCCATCAATAGAAGCATTAACAATAGGCATCTCTTGTAATGCAATACTAGAAGCTTTGAGAAACATACCCATAAAACCAAGTTTGACTCCAAATTTCTCCTCGAATGTTTCTTTATATTTCGCTCTTAATTCTTTCACCTCAAATAAATCTACTTCATTAAAAGTAGTTAATGATGCAGTCTGAGATTGTGATTCGAGCAATCTTTTTGCGACTACAGATCTTAGTCGTGTCATTGGAACTCTTTTTGAAGATGAAGTTTCCTTAGCAACATCTACTTTACCAGAAACGCTAGGTTCACTTTTAGATTCAGCATTTAAGATATCTTGTTTTGTAATAACGCCTTTTTTAGTTGATGTTTGAATATTTTCAACAGGTACATCTTTCTCATTTAAAAGTTTTTTTGCAGCTGGTCCCATTCTGAAACCTTTAAGATCTTTTTTAGTTTTAGAACTTTGTTGTTTTGTTACAGGGCTTGGTTTTTTTGCTTTATCAGCTACTGGAACTGGTTCAGGTGTAGGGCTTGCTTCCTGCACAACCTCTGGTTCTGGATCAGGCTGAACTTCCTCAATAATTTCTTTAGGCTTACCATCTTTTGCATCATCATAAGTTCCAATAATTTCTGAGCTTTTAATTGTTGAACCCTCATCGATGATAATTTTTCCCATAATTCCATCTGATGGTGCCGTCACTTCAATTACAACTTTATCAGTTTCAATCTCTGCTAAAACCTCATCTTGTTTTATTTCCTGTCCCTCTTTTTTTAACCAATTTGACAAAGTGCCTTCAAATATTGACTCAGGAAATT
>MDTA01000224.1_pt1 | contig 11243 bp, 6 predicted proteins | sample 811151 | NCBI WGS metagenome assembly MDTA01 (sample SAMN05326648, study PRJNA326480) | marine metagenome | isolation source: seawater | place: Indian Ocean: South | collected 2010 | reverse complement strand
TAGAGAATCTTTAGCTGACTTCAAACTAGAAGGTTTGGATTTCTTTTTACTCATATCTTTCTCAACTGCATTTGTTACTACAGTTATTTTCTCTGGTTTTACTCCTCTTGATATGGCTTCTTTTTTGAGCGTCTCACTAATACAAATCACTGAATCTGCTTTACGCAAAACCTTGGTTTCATAATTTTGAAAACGACGATATGCAGGACCATTTCTAATCCATCTTCCATTAGCAACAGCTGTTTCTTCCCACATTCCGCGCATCTCATAAACGAAGGGCAGTCCTAGTTTTCTAGCCGCTTTGAGGGCAGGTAATCCGACTCTGTAAGGGGTATGAGCGTGAATAATTTCGGCGTTATTTTGTTTTACTACTTCTATTATTCTCTTGGTGAAATATTTGATTAGAATTTTTTCTTCAACAACTTTCCAACCAATCCTAAAGAAATGCCGGATTGCTCTACCTACTTTGAAAATTCCATAATAAAAAAAATCATAAATCCTTAGTAAAATAAATTTTTTATATTCTTCTTCTTCAATATCGTTAAAAGATTTTGACTCAGGATTTCGAGTGAAAAACTTCACCAGTTTATGAGATAATTTTGAGTTTTTTTTCCTTGATGGATGAAGTGTACGCAGGTATTGAACCTCATTCATTTTGAATTCATCAACCATAGTATCTCTATCAGGATACCAAGGTGAACTAAGACCTAAACATTCTATTTGCTCCATTTGATTTTGATTCTGTAAGATCATTTGGGTTCTTACAGCATAGCCATTCACATCTGGAGGACTATTTGCGAGAACATGTAGAACTTTCATCTAATCACCATTGGTGCTAATATATTGTAATAATACATCGGCAATCCTTTGAGATGTTTTACCATCCCATAACTCTGGAATACGTCCAGATTTACCTCCTGTTTCTAATACATCAATCGCTGTTCTCTTAATAAGTTCGGGGTCACATCCAACTATTGTATTGGTTCCTTCTGTAACTGTAATTGGACGCTCCGTATTCTCACGAAGTGTGATGCAAGGTATTCCTAGAGCTGTTGTTTCTTCTTGTAGTCCGCCTGAATCTGTCAAGGCTAGGGAGGATGATGCCATTAGGGCTACAAAGTCAAGATATCCTATCGGGCCAGTAATAACAATATTTGGAATAGATTCTATTCGTTCGTATAACGAAAAGGATTTGGCCATTTTCTCGGTTCTTGGGTGCATCGGAAAAATGATTTGAATATTTTTTCCTATGTGTTCTAGTGCCCCTATTATTCCTGCAAAGTTGTCTTTTACATCCACATTAGATGGGCGGTGCAGTGTAAGAATTGCATATTTTTCTTGTAGTCCAAGATCGGATTTTACAGAACTTTGCTTAGCCTTTTCTAAATTTGAATATAGGCTATCTATCATCACATTTCCAACCCTTACTATTCTTTCTTCAGCAACTCCTTCCGCCCTAAGGTTTTCATCTCCATCAGGAGATGGTGTCAAGAGTAAATCCGCTACCGAATCAGTCAAAATTCGGTTAATTTCTTCAGGCATTTCTCTATCAAAAGAACGTAATCCTGCTTCAACATGTGCGCAAGGGATAGTTAACTTCGCACACACAATTGAACATGCAACAGTTGAATTTACATCTCCAACTACGACTACCATGCTAGGTTCTTTTTCTTGACAAATTTTCTCGAATTCAATCATTACTGTAGCAGTTTGATAAGCGTGACTGCCACTACCAATGCCAAGATAAATATCCGGCTTTGGCATTCCTAAATCATCGAAGAACACCTTCGACATATTGTCATCATAATGTTGTCCTGTGTGTAAAAGAATTAATGGCTGTCCACGGCTTTCTAACTCAGCATAAATTGGTGCTATTTTCATGAAGTTAGGTCTTGCTCCAACTACTAATATTATCGGTTTAGTCATTTAGTCACCCTCTTGAGTAAATTTATTTCTTTTTCAATAATTATGTCTGATGATGATTGTAGACGTACACGCTCTGCAGCATTTCGAGACATCCTAGTAAATAATTCTCTATCTTCAACTAATCTAATTATACCTTTTGCTAATAACATATAATCTTCTTCCGGGCCTAAAATTGCACAACTATCATCCACAAACTCTGGAATCGCTGAAACACTATTTGTTACCGGCACTAAACCAGAAGACATTGCTTCATCTCTAGATACGCCGTGTGAATCCCATCGTGTTGGTGTCAAAAATACCCCAAATTCATCAAATATTTTCTCATATTCTTCATTTGACAAAAACCCTCTCCTAAGCTCAACATTACTAAATTGACGTAAAGGTTGAGTAATTTCTTCAAAGAGTTCACCATCGCCGCAAATCAAGAATTCCATGTTTTTGAATCCGGCATATTTCGATAATTCTAATATTACATTAACCGAAATATCATTCGCATATTTTCTTGATGCAAAAGTTCTGATTGAAAGGATCTTCAATCTTTGACTCACATCCTTAGGTGTATACTTGAATCTCTTAGTATCTATAGGATTATGTATTACATGGTATTGCTCATCAGTTAGTTTTATTCCAATATCAGTAAATACCTCATTTGAGAAATATTCTGAAACAAAAACCATACGCATGTTTGGTTTAAAATTTGAAAACACATTTCGCCAAAATTTCATTCTCAATTTGCTTATTTTCTTTGCCTTTTTGTGCTCATCTGGACTGTTATAATTGAATTTTCTTCGTTTATAAGGCTGAATTTCTGCCCCATGTGCCCAAATGAAAATATTTACATTTTGAGGTAGGTTTGTAATTACTTCCCACATCTCATTATTCAAAAAGTGAACAAAGATATTTTCGTACTGATTTCCTTTTAATAGATTTACTAAAGCATCCGAGGAAGCTTGTATTACGTCTATACCTTCAAACTCTCGATATTCTATTCCAACATTTGCTTTCAATACAAAAATATCAAAAGGAATATGACTTAAGTTGTAGCCTTGAACCCTACTATGTATGAATTGATTCCGATAAAGGTTTTCATAAGAAGGATAATTATCGGTTAGAATTAAGTTTCTATTAGCTGAAAAAATCTTTTGAGGTGAAATATTTTTCTTTTCGAGAAGTAATTCTTTGACTTCACATGAACCACCCCCCCTTAATCTAATTGCAAATTGAACATATTCACACTTTTTGGGGATATTAAGTTCATGATTAGTGTTTGCATTTAATACCTCACTGTCAAGTTTCTGCTTAGAATTATCGAAATAAAATACTACTATCATAATATCGAGACCCGGGGATATTTCGAAAAATAAATTATTTCCATTTTTGAATATTTCCTCTTTTACAAAATATACTCTAGAATATAGATATTTATGATCTGTCGATGCTAATTCGGATGTAATCATTAAACTGTTTTCTAAAATTTCAAATTCTATAGTTTCAACATTATCTGCTGAAAAATTATTAGAAAACCAGTCATAAGCAAGTTTATTTTCGGTGCTACTATTGTTATCATTACCAACAATGTCCTCGGATTGAAGTAATATTTCTCTTAATGCCAATCCTAAATTAACACCTGATTTAATTGAATTAACATTATCGTTAATAAATATTAAATCATGATTTTTATCATCACTATTAACATAATCAAATTCTGGAATTGAAATAGTCTTCAAATTTTTACAGTTTACTATCTGGTTTCTTTCACAAAAATGAGATTTAAAATAATGTAATACTTCTGGGTTATTACGATATAGTGAACATCTTAAATTAACGTTTGAAACAATCTCGTAGTCTTTAGAATTTATCTCATTATTTAATTTAATAATTCCTTTTTGCTGTTGAAAATAATTTAATTTTGTAACTATATCAAAATCAAAGTATTCATCTACTAAAATCATATCATAAATGCAAGTTGTACCAAAATAATCCATACAATTAACCATTGTAAAGAATTCAAAATCTGTTACTATTTGTTCAAAATTTTGTAATAAGTCTTCCTCGCTTATTACATTATTTTGCGTTAGTATATCATTGTTTTCTGATACAAAAATAATCTTCGAATGTATATTTTGTTGCCTATTTATATTATCTGAAACTCTACTTATATCATGTATATCATTTACTAAACAGATAAACAGTACACTTTTATTGTCATAAATATATTCTTTTTCAGTACAAATTTTACTCATTATATATTGTCCTCTATGTCGATACGTATTTTCAGATAATATTTTTCTCAAAGCATTGTATTTATTTTTTCTTAAAAGAGATCTGAACTTTGATATGCTTGTACGGATTCTAGATTCATGATCCGATGAAATTACCAAATCTCCAAAATTTATTCGCAAACCTCGAGAAAAATTACTTATAACTGCCGTATTTGATGCAATCAACTCATAAACCCTTCTCGCATACATGGATTGTGATTGCTTTATTGTATTCAAATTAATACCATATTCATAACCTTTGTAAGCTCTGTCAATTTCTTCATACGGCAGATTTCCTTTAATGTATTTTTTGTACTCCTTAGGAAAAGAATACCTTTCGTCATTATTACCAAAAAATCTATCATAAATATCCAAATCTATCATCGAATCGAGTGCTTTGACAATACTTGCAAAATTATCATTTCGATTTGAGTACTTTCTATAATATGCTCCAGCAAATGATGCTCCTGATTTCCTATCGAATTTGGCAATTGGATTATGTATCTTAGGATTAGCCGCAAATGGTAACATGTATACTCTGTTATGACGTAAAATTGATTTATAATTGCTAATACAATCTACATCTGTAGTAAAAACATAGTCACACTGGGCAGCAGTGGAAAGAAAAGTGTTGAAATGTACAGGATCTTCTTTATTCCAAAATACTGTGGGAATCTTGTTATCTCTACAATATGTAATCAATTTTAGTAACTCATCATCTCTTCGATTAATCTTATGCTCCCATTCAAATTCATATCCTTTCCAAGCAGATTCTAATAAGAAAAAGTCGGGTTTGTGATCGATAAACTGATTTTGCCAACCAGTAAAAGATACATTTACTAAATCAAAATAATCTTTAAAAGAATTAAATGAAAATTCATCCATTATAGTACAAACTTTAGGTTTATATGACATTTCTTTTTCTAGACTTAATTTAGGCGCTTGGAAATCTAAAGGACGAAGTATACTATCATAGTCAAAAATTCTATCAAAACGCAAGCTGGAATTATTTAAATCAGAAGTTAATGATGAATAATCAACCCCTGAATTTTTTATGATATTCTTCATCATCAAAAAATATTCTTTAGAATTCTTTTGACTAGAATAGGTTTCAATTAATAACTTTCTATCGAAACTCAGTTGTTGTATTATTGTGTCGCTTTGTTCAATCATTTCAATACAAATATTTACAGCGTTTGAAATATCACCCAAATTGTAAAGCCTTATTCCGTCAGATTTTTTATTTATTTCGGGGATTGCTCCTACATTTGTTGCTAAAACTGGGCAGCCACAAAACAAACTTTCCACTATAGACATTCCAAATGATTCACCTTTACTAGTAACTAAACATAAACCTCCTCTTTGAGAAATTATCGAATAAATAATAGCCATTTTATCATTTTCAATTCTGTCAAACCACTTCAAATTATTTAGCAAATCTAGTTTTTCTGCATAATTTAAGAAATTGTTTCTAGTAACTTCTGTTGATGTTTCACCACCAATCATCCAAAACTGTACGCTATTATCTATTAGTTTAATTTGGGAGCATATTTGCAAGTAATCTTTCCAATTTTTGTGATCGTCTAACTTTCCAACCCAACCTATTACCGGAGGACCGCTCGTCTCAATCTTTTTTGGAGAAAAAATATTTGAATCTACTACATTGGGGAAAATGATTATTGGAACTCCTACCAGTTTCTCATATGTTAGTTGCTGAACTCGGTTTCGCATAAATTCGGATACAACAATTACCGCATCTACATCCGATTTTTCAATATTCGATAAGTATTGTAAATTTCTTTCAATACTTGTGTGAACTTCTAATATTACTACAGCATCATGATTGATTTGTTTGACTGCATGTAAATATTCTTCCGTATCGATAATAATAATTATGTCAAAATTTTCTTTTTCTAATAAATTAGCAATCTTGAGTGGGGTTAAATCAAAATGAAGTTCCGCAAGTCCATCGAACATTTTTGTAATACCAAAATCATTTCTAAACCCACAATGAACCTCAATAGTTTTGTCAAAGTTTAGTAAACGGTGATAAAGTTGGGTACAAACTCCTCCAAGAATGCCGTATCTATATAGGAAAAGAATTTTCAATTTCTCACCATCCCAAAGATATCATCTTTTTCTAATGACTTAATCAATCCATCATACTCATCAACTCTAGTTGCCCAAGTATTATTTTTCAACCATTTTTTAGCAAGCTTAGGTTGTGGTTTGTGTCTAATAAATTCGTCAATTGATTCACAAAACTCATCTACATTTTTTGCCATTAGTGTATTTGGATAAGATTCAATTTGGGGCATTTTAAACGAAACAACTGGCAGATTTAATGCTAGATATTCATAAATTTTTATCGGATCTACTGCATCTGATAATTTAGAAACCTTGAATGGAATTATTGCTACGCTCCAATTTTTTGCAATATGATTAATTTCTAAATGGTTTTTCGGCCCTAAAAGAGATATGTTTGGTGGCAAATCCAATAATTCAGGTTCAGAATGCCCAATTATCTCAAAAAAATAATTAGGTCTAGAATTGGCAACTTTTTTCAAAGATTCCCAATCAAACCAACTATCGGTTAAGTGACCAAAATAGCCGATAATCTTTTGTTTGGAGATATTTTGTTTATATGACTTATCAACAAAATCTTCACGTAATGCATTTCTAGATAAGTGAACTTTTTTGTTTGTTGACCAATGCTGAAGTTTCTTTGCTAACGGTTCACTAACTGCTGTGGTTAAACATGAATTATTTATGATATATTTTTCATTATATTTGTCGTACCATTTGGCTTGATTCACTAAATTAAACTCTTCCCAATCATCCCTTGCATCATAGATTACCCTCCATGAATTAACCCTAAATCTATTTATATATTTAGTAACAATTGGATGCGGATATGAAACAAAAAATATTTTCTCACCGATTATATCAATTTCTGAGATTAATGGAAGCAATTTACTGGTAATGTCAATTGGCAACTGGAAAAGTAAATCTCCTGTATATTCAGGTATTTTCTCCGATCTTTTCCAACGGTGGTAACTAAATATTACAGGTATGCCTCTTTTTATATATTCGTTTGCAAGATGGATGGGTCTATTTGCTTTAATTGGTTGAATGAATGTTGTACCTGAAAAAATAAACACTAGCTTTTTGCATTCTGCGAGTTTTACGTTTGATAAAAATTGGTTAAATTCTAAGGATATTTCTGCGTATGAAGATCTCTTTAATTCTGCACCTGGTTTGAGGTATACTGTTGATTCCGCATGCCATGTTCTAAAGCCCAGCCTAATTGTTGAAACTTCAATGTTTAAATCAAAACTAACAGTAAATGAACCATCATCATTGTGCCTCAAATACGAATACCATCCCACATTTTTAGAATTAGTTAAACCATTAATTCTGCTGAATTCTATTTTTTTACCTTGTGTATCAAAAAATTCGAAAACCGCAATGACTGAGGTTTCTACCTCATGTTTTTTTATTCCCAAATTTCCAGTCAAATCTAAAGAATAATTCTGAATGTCACTAGGTAGTTCCTCTCTCTTTAGCAAGATTGGACAGTTAAAATAGATAGTATTTTTTGTTAATTTCTGTTCTTCATTTAGGTCGAAAAGAAATGGACAATCTTCAATTTTTGGGATAGATGCCTCTTTTTTAAGCAAATTAATTATTTGATTTTTCTTTATTTTTAGTCTTCTATCTTTTCTTACTGATTGTAATAATGAAATCGCCTCTTCAATTTTATTTAATCTAACTAAACTTGTAACTAAAGTATTTATCGCTCTTTTATCAGGAAGAGACTTGATATTCTCCAAACCAAATTCGACTGACTTTTCTAAATCCCATTCTGCCAAGCTTCTAATACAGGAAACAAAAAAATTTCCAGCATCGTTTTTCCCCATTCTGTTTTTCTTTAGATAATTTAGTGCTTTCAAAATATCGCTGATAGAATCATTGCCTTTAGAAGCAATATGCTTAGAAATTATCTCTTGAATTTTGATTAGTTGTACTGGACGTTTTATAGACAAAATTACTGCCTTCCTTAAAGGAAGTGAAACTGGGGGTTGATGGTGGATAAATGGCAACTTCTTTAAGAAATTTATTATCATTTCATGCAGCCTCGCTTAACTCTCTATATCGTAGTATTGCCTCTTTTGGTTCATCAGTATCTAGATTAACTTTCCCTTTAGAAAGGCAGATTACCCTGTCACATATTTCTCTCAAAATCTGTGCGTTATGACTTACAATTACCACTGTAGCATCACTTTTTACCATTTCTAAAATCTTATTTTTTGATTTTTCACGAAATGAACTATCTCCAACTGCCATTACTTCATCAATCAATAAAATATCAGGAGACAACGCAGAAGCGATTGAAAAAGCCAATCTAGCACGCATTCCTGAAGAATAGGTTCTAATTGGTTGATCGATAAAATCCCCGATTCCAGAAAAAACTACAATAGAAGGGACTAGTGATTCCAATTTATCATGTTTAATTCCATAAATACTACCTGCAAGGTATATATTTTCTCTTCCAGTTAGATTCTTTTGGAAACCGGCCCCTAAACTTGCTAGTAACGATACTTTACCATTGATTACAATCTTACCTTGATCCGGCGCATATATTCCTGCCATCATTCTAAGTAATGTACTCTTACCAGCGCCATTAGGACCTATCAATCCCACAACCTCTCCTTTTTTTATTGATAAATTGACGTTATCGACTGCTCTGTAGAAATTTTTTGATTTGACATTTCCTCTTCTAAGAAATATTTCTTTCAACAGGGTACCGCTTGATTTTGATATTGGGAAATCCAATACTGCATTTTCTATGATAATTGCTGATGATTGAATCATAGAAACTTCACCGCCTTTCTTTCACTTTTTACAAAAATAATTGAGCCAACTATGAAAACACTAAGAGAAAAAAGTATAGAGGTGATAATTTGGTCCCAGTTTAAAAAGTTCATTTCCCCTAAAACTGCAATTCTACCCATTTCAAGGAAAACAGCTACTGGATTCAATAAAAATGTCTCTAAATTTTCAGGTGGAATGTGTTCAGCTCCAAAGAATACACCAGATAGGAAAAATGCTGCCCTTAATATTAGATCTATCACTTGCTTAGTATCTCTAACCTTGACCTGAATTGATGCGGTCATCATTCCAAACCCTTGAGCCATCAAAATTAAGCATATCATAGAAATAGGCATGAACAAGATATAACGCGTTAATGTTAAATTCTCATATGCCATATATGGAAAAATAATTAATATACTCAAGCATAATGAAAGCAACCTAAAACCAGAAATGGCGGTTGGAAATATTTCTCTTGGAAAATAAACCTGTTGGATTAACGAAGCATTAGAAACCAAACATGATGTGCAACTACTCAATGTTTTGGAAAATGTAGAGTATAATAAAATTCCAATCATTATTTTTAAAGGCAGTAATGTGTCCGTATCGCCTCTGAGTATGACAAAAACTATGTAAAAAATCGCAGTTAAAGCAATAGGTTCCAACAAAGACCAAAAATAACCCAAAAAATGGCCATAGTAGTTAATCTTGAAATCTCTAGAAATTAGATTTTTTAATAATTCTTTATTAGAATTTATATTCTTAATCATCACAATTGGTGCTTGAATTGTAGAAGGAGTTTTCCCCAACTCAATCGGGTTGGGGTTGGAACTCATAATAACCCGTCATTGACTCTATTTTTCAATACTTTGTAATTACTTTATGTTAACGGTTGTTTTCAATAATAAATCGTAAAAAACAATCTAACTTTATCCAATTTATGGATATTAAATAATCTTTCAATCTAAATCTATTGCAGGATAATATTTATTCATGTAATGCTTCGACATTTTGTTCATTTCCTTTTTCGATGCATCATGAATAGTTTGTAATATGTCTTCACTAAGATAATAATAACTTAATATAGAAAAATTCCAAAATCTATACTGAATAAAGCCAAATTTCAATGAAATATAATTAGCTAGTTTCTGATCTTTTTCCCTCAATACATCATCAATAATCCAAATACAATTTTCATCAAACATATCAAGGTGATGTAAAAGACCAGATCTACCATGTTTCTCAGGTGGACCATCAACAAGTACTAAATCTATTTTTTCTGGAATTTTTTCTCTTAAAATTTCTGAGTTATACCACTTATTTTCATTGAATTCTGATAATGGTTCTATTTCTGTTAAAGGTGCATGAATATAATTAACTGATTGGTGGAGATCTAAGAATCTGTCATCGTGTTCAACTGAAAAAATGGTGCAATATTCTGCCAATGACTTGCTACCCATTCCACTTCCCAATTCTAAAATTGTAGAATTTCCATCAACTAAATTACGTACTGCTTCTAGAACTCCGTCACCTATTGACCAGTTTGTTTTCTTAATGATTGATTTAGAAACTATTTCCTCTCCACCAATTCTAATGAAAAAAATAATCTCATATGTATTAATAATTTCATCACCACACATATATTCTGCTGTGGGCCTATCCGTATACCAAAATGTTGCTTTACGCTCTCCATCAATATTAACATAAAAAGCAAATTCAGCATTATTTATGTTGGTTTCAATCGAACAATAAATCGTATTTCCAACCATGTCACAAGAAGGTTCGAATAGCAACTCACCGCCCATTTACTTCTCCTCAACACTAGATAAGTATTATTGGTATTAGAAATGATGGGTTACTACCGTTATCTTCAATGCTTACAGACTTTACCGATTGAACATGGGGTGGATTTCTAACTTCAAACAAGGCGCCGAGTCCGGTGATTTGACTGTTGGAATTATTGGCCTAGGATATGTTGGCCTACCTACTGCCATAGGCTTTCATGATGCTGGTTTTACTGTCTGGGGAGTTGATGTTTCACAGCGTACCGTAGATATGGTACTACAAGGTGAAAACCCAACTGGCGACCCTGATGTAGATGATATTGTTCCAAAACCGGGAACTGAAAGATGGCATATTTCTACTTCAGCAGCCGAGGCTGTTCCACATTGTGACGTGATTTTA
>MDTA01092512.1_pt1 | contig 11244 bp, 7 predicted proteins | sample 811151 | NCBI WGS metagenome assembly MDTA01 (sample SAMN05326648, study PRJNA326480) | marine metagenome | isolation source: seawater | place: Indian Ocean: South | collected 2010 | reverse complement strand
TTTGCAGGAACATCTAATTCAAAGAAAAATGTTAGTGTTGTTGGAACACTGGTAACAATGAAAAATCCTTCAGCTTGATATTGACTCAAGCCTTGCACACTAACAGCATCACCAATTGAAAGTCCATGATTCAAACTACATGTTACTTTTACGTTTTTACTGCCATTAACTGCATCAACTGAAACTATGCCGTCTACAGGTGTGTCACCAGTATTACTAAAAATAGTAGGTATGTTATTAACTGTTTGTAGGGTTTCCCATTTTGTACTTTGTAATCCATATTCAAAGTCAGTATCAATCAAGTTTGCTGGATTACTGACCCGCATTTTTCCAACAGGATCTAACATGTCTTCAGCTGGAGTTATTTCTTGATAATCCATGTCAGTGAATATTTGAAGTACATCTGAATCAGACATACTTGTTGTATCATATACTAAATTAAATTCAGTTTCGTCGTTGGTTTGATTATAACTTTTTCCAGCAAAACCTAAATTTGCATTAGCAAAATTATAAATGATAGTATTGTCAGTTATGTTTGTAATCAGCAAGACTTTTTCAGGTTGTATATTACCTTGAATATAAACAACTTTTTCGCTTGCATCAAATCTATATGTTCCTACTTGTAATTTTTTTGCCATATTCTCTTTATCCTAACGCTATCGCCAATGCAGTTGCTTCAAGGGTTATATCCGAAGCATTTTTTCCGTCTAATAGATCAGCGTTTAAATTACTTACCACTGTAGTGCTTGCTACTGTCAATGGTGCAGTACCTGTTGCTATTGTACTTATCACCTTTTCTCCTGTGACATCACCCGTAATAGTTATATCAAAATTACCAGTCATATGACCGCCTAGTGTAGGTGATGCATCATCTTGTAACCTTAACAATACAGTACCATCTTTATTCGGAAGTGTAATTACTCTATCAGCAGTTGGATTTGTTACAGTTAATCTAGTTTCAAAACCATTAGATATAGAACCTTCAAATACTAAATCTATACCTGTTCTTAAATGAACTGACCCATCACTTGTAAAACCTGACAGGTGCATTACTTCTTCTTCTGCACCATTGTTCTGAACACTGAAAACCATTCTTGAATCTTCACCAGTAGCCAATGCACTAGTAATTTCAGTCTTTATATGACCGTATCTAATTTCAGTACCAACACTATTTGTACCAATAAAATCGATTTCACCTATAGCATCAAAAAGTTGTGGACTAGAACTTAATCTCTTTAATGAAAGCGTTGGTTCAGCGGTATTTCCAGAATCTGTACTTACAAGTGTAACAGGTCTGTAAAAAATGTTTTGTTCAACACCGCTTGTTGCATCTGCTTTGTAATAATCCACTAACTGATTATTTCTATGTAGGCTCAACGTCATTGAACCTCGGTCTGATGTTTGCGTTACTGATTCTGCCTTAAATTCTAATTTACCATATGTCTTTTCAAAACTATTACTGTCGGTGCCTCGAGCAAGAATTTGTGCAAGTGTGTCGCCAGCGGCCGGAGTAGTACTACTATAATTTCTTTTCATATTAATTTTGGGCCAAACACCGCCTGGGCCTGTACTTACTGTCATTTGAGATGTACCAAACTCGTACACTTTCAAAGCGTTTGTGGCAAAGTTAAAATAAATTTCCCCGCCAGCACCAACTGTCAAATTTAACTCGTCATCGTTACTTGCGAAAATTTTTGTATCACCATCTGCGTCTATTATTAAGTCATTACCATCAAGGTCATAAGATCCTGATAAATCAGAAGTTAGTGCAAATGTTCCTGTACCACCTGGAATAGTATGACCGTTTAATGTACCTGTTACTTCTGCACCAGTGCTAGTTGTTGCAATTTTCTTAGAACCATAATGATATAATTCAGTTGCACCAGTTGAACCATCTGCTATAACATAGTTGGCTATACCGCCACTGCCATCATCTGAACTGATTGCAATGACTTCATCGTTGGCTAAAGTTCTAATGTCAATGCCACCAGTAGTACTGAAAAGTAGTAACTTGCCACTAGCACCAGTGTGTTCTAACTTGCCTCTTTCACCTGTACCCAATGCAATTTTATTATTGTCGGCCATTTCTATATTAAAGCCGTTTGATTCTAAGTTACCACCTAACTGTGGTGATGTGTCATCTACTACACCTGTCAATAATGCATTTGTATTGAAGAATGGTGCTTTGTTAAACACCCAATTATCACCTGTGCTAGAATATGTAAGTGTTGCACTTGCACCGTCTACAGTAAGTCCTGCTCCATCGGCGGCGCCAGCAGTAGCGGCTCCTTTGGCTACTGTAATATTAAGGTCTGCAACGTCTAGTGTTGTACTATTGACTGTGGTTGTTGTACCATTGACTTGTAGACTGCCTTTTATTTCAACTGTACCTGTATCATCTCCTATGCCAGCAGGATCTATAACAAAATTACTAGGACCAGCAAGGTATCCATCTACAGTGATATTACCAAGCATTTTAGCATCACTTTTTATTTGAAAATCTTTTAATGCCATATTACACCAATGTACTTGTTCTTGTTATTTTATATTCTGTACTATTTGTACTTGCACCAGTTGTCAGTAATCTAACATTGCCACCATTTACATCTGCATTTAATGTAAACAATTCTGCACTGCCAGTTGTTACTACACCATAAACACTGACATATGCAGTGGAGCCATCATGTATTAACAGTGCTTCTGTAATTTGATATTCGTTACTGACTGTATCAGTAGCTTGTATGACATATTTGCAACTTCTATATTTTGTATTTGCAAAAGTGTCTATTGCCGACTGTGTTGTTGTTGCGAGAGTGGTTGCGGCTGTTTCGAGTGTGCTAACACCATTAATACGGATGGCTCCATCTACATGAAGTTTTTCCAGTGGATTGGTTTGTCCTATACCGACATTGCCATTTCCATCTGGCATAATTTCTATATCTCTATTTGAACTACTGACTATTTGATGGGTTACTACATCTAAATTTCCACCAAGTTCAGGACTTGTATCTTCATTAACATTTTGTATTCCACTGCCACTTAGATTTTGAACACTAGTAAACACAAGTTGTCCGTTACCGTCTGTTGCTAATACTTGGTCTGTGTTTCCATCTGCTGTTGGATAATTGATGCCACTAATAACAACATTACCTGTTCCATCAGGTTGAATAGTTATATTGCCACTGCTAGTGCTAACAATACTGTTTCCATTTACATCTAAGTCACCACCAAGTTGAGGAGAAGTGTCCTCAACTAAATTACTAATAAATGTTGTGTTAAATGTGCTTACACTGGTAACATGTCCTTCAGCATTTACAGTAACTGAAGGTATTGCAGTTGCTGATCCATAAGTTCCTGCACTTACTCCACTATTGCCTTTGTGTACATTGTCACCATTTATTTGTGTTGCACCAGTTGTATAGTCTATTGTAAACTTTGTTAAACCTGCACCAAAACTAAAATTACCCGATGAATTGATTTGCATACGCTGTGTACCAGTTGTATAAAAATCTAATGCATCATTATCATTTCCAAAACTTGTTTCAAATTCTATTCTAGTGTCGCCGTCTGCATCTGACGAGCTACCACCGCCACCAATGGCTCCCCAACTAGATCCATCGTATATTTCTGTACTTGTTGTTTGTGTATTAAAACGTAACATACCAGCTTGAGGTGATCCAGATCTTTCAGCCGTTGTACCTGCTGGTAGTTGTATTTGACCAGTTGTTGAAACTGTTAAAGTTGTACCATCAAATGTAAAGTTTGCATCATCTTCAATTAAACCATTTGTGCCTGCAATTAAAACTCTATTGTCTGTTAAGTTGTTGCCTTGTAAACTGGTTGCTTGTAAATTTCCTGCTCCATCAATGGTAATTAATGTATGATTTGTTAATCCTAATTGCGGAAGCGTAATAGCATTAATTTCACCTGTAATAATTACATCTATTTGATCGCCATTCAATGGTGCACTATTAAACGTAACTACTCCACTTACTTCAGTAAAATCATCTGATGCACCTTTCTTCATAAGTACACCGTTTAAAAATACCATACTTACAGTACCATCACCAGCATTGGCGTTAAAGGCAGTAGTTGTTCCGTCTCCTGTAAAGTTAACAGGAATAAAACCTGTGTCAGCACCACTTACAACAGATACCCATTCACCACCTGTGTATACATAAAGTTCAGCAGTTGTACCTGTATCAAACCAAAGGTCACCTGCATTTACACCTACAGTTGGTGCGTTGTTTTGATAGAAAGCAGTACCACTACCTTGTGCAATAGTTTGAAATGTTGCATTACCGTTTGCATCTAATACTGGTACTTGTCCAGTTGTACCTCTTGTAGTTGGTAATTTGTAAAAGGTTGTGCCATTTGGATCTCCGATTATAAAGTCTCCATTGGCATCTATCATTGCTCTTTCGGAGCCTGCTGTAGTAAATCTAATCTTATCTTCGTCAGCTGAAGTTTCTACTTTTATGTGTGTATCAGCATCAGCATCAATAATAGCATCACCTGTACCACTGCCGCCGCCTGTTATAGTAATAGTTTTTGTTGCACCTGTTCCTGTTGCTGTTACACCAGGTCCTACAAAATTTATAGTAGTTGCCGCAGTTGATAAACTAGTTCCTTCATCTTGAATAGTTATAGCACCACCTACTGTTCCCCAACTGTAGTCTGCACCATTATAAATTAATGCTTGTCCGGTAGAAGCTGTGTTTAAATTTAAATGTGCATCAACATCTGAATCAGTATATCCAGCATTGCTTACCCAATCATAGTCACTGCCAGTCCAACTAAGAACTTCACCTACTTGTGCAGTTGATGTATTAAGATGTGTATCAACATCACTGTTACCATATTGTGCTACACCTGTAATTGTTATTTCGTCTGTTGTAGCATCTGTAGTTATTGTTATTCCAGTACCTGCTACTAATGTTAATGTATCTGTACTACTGTCTGCTTCTACAGTAGTTTGTCCGCTTACTGCTATTTTATCAAATACATTCTGCGAACCAGTTGCTGAAGCTGTAAAAATTACTCTATCATTTATATCATCAGTTGTAATGGTCATGCCGGTACCAGCAACAAATGTTAAAGTGTCCGCTACATTATCTGCATGAATAGTATTTTGACCACTCACTGCAATTTTATCAAATAAATTTTGTGCTGAACCTCCACCGCCTCCTACAGTCTGAATTGTAATTTCATCTGTATTAGGATTTGTAGTAATTGCAATACCAGTACCACCAACAAGTGTTAATGTATCGCTACTGCTATCTGCAACAACATCTGATTGTCCACTTACAGAAATTGTTTTAAATGTTTCAGTAACTTGTGAGTTTTCTATTGTAATTTCATCTGTAGTATCATCAGTAGTAATTGTTATACCTGCGCCAGCTACAAGTGTTAGTATATCTTCTGCTTGGTCGGCTACAATACTATTTTGACCACTTACCTGAATAGTTTTAAATGCTTCTAGTACTGGCGGGGTTGTTCCTACTTCTACCCAAGCTGTGCCATTATAAACTTCAGCTTTACTGTTAGTAGTGCTGAATCGTAACATACCAGTAACTGGTGTGCTTGGTCTTTCAGCATCAGTACCTTGTGGAAGAATAAATGACTCTGTACTCGAACTTGCATCTATAGTGCCTCCCATAAAAATGTTTTTCCATTTTTTGAGACCACTACCTAGATTATATGTGCTATCTAAGTTAGGAAGTAAACTGTTATTAAAATCGCTGTTGATGTTGATTCCGTCTGTATCAGCATCACCTATAGTAATGTCACCTCCTATACTAACATTTCCTTTAAGCTCTGTATTGCCTTCAACAGTAAATTTTCCTGTTTGGTCAATACTTACACGTTCAGTACCTGCTGTAAAGAATTTTATCGTATCATTATCTAAAGGATTGTCAACTTCAATATAAGTATCTTGGTCAGCATCAGTAACACCACCAATATTTTTCCAAGTGGTGCCGTTGTAACCTTCAAATCTGTTTAGTTGTGAATTAAATCTAATTTGCCCAGTTGCCGCTGTACTAGGTCGCTGAGCTGTATTACCAACTGGAATTCGAATACTACCATTGGTATTAATATTAAGTGTACCACTTTGTGTGGTAATTCTATCTCGTTGATGATCTAAATTAAGTGCCATACATGTCTCTCACAACTGTTTTATATATTTAGTTGTTTGAGACCGCCATTTGTTTAAAAAGCTCTGTGGCAAAGTTAAAACATATCTTGGCTTCATCAGCCATAGTATCGTCTAATCTTGTGCGTATTTTGTCTTTAAGCACATCAACATCTTCATTGAATTGATAAAATTTAGTGCTACCCGGCACACGTTTTGCAATCATTTGTCCACCACTTAAATCACCCATGTGACGTACATATATGTGTGCCATAAGTTTGTGTGGATCATCTTTGATTGACATTATATGATCCATATATTCTTTAACAACAGGATATTCTGTAGGTTTATAATCTTCTAATTGTTCACATAGTTCATGAAAGTCAGCATAAATGTTTGGTGCTATTTCCACATCTAACAAATTGTGTAGCTTGGCAAAACTTTCCAACAAATGATATTGTGGGTGTAGTGCATGTAAAAAATCTGCATATCTTTGTTTACTGATTCCGCCCATCAATTCTTTTACAAAGGCTTGTCGCTCAGCATTCTTGTGTTCTTCCCATGTCAATTCTTTTAGATTAGTCAATTTTATACATCACTTTCTGATCAAGCACTATAGGATTTGTATTGTTATCATCTATTTCAACTTGAGCACAACTTAGATATTCTATCTGCATGTCTTTATTGTACTCTCTTTTGGCATGATCCATTACGCCGTTCATAAGTTTATCACCGTATTCGTTAAAGAATGACTCGCACTGAGCAAAGTCCTTAAACATTATTTGCCAACTGTATAGATTCTCTTTTTCTGTAGTTTGTTTTACATTAAAGAGGGTCACCAGAAATATAATTGCTACTGACTTTATCATGTTTTTATTTTAGCACACTTCTTAAATTTGTCAATCTCTGGTTATCTCAATAGATCCACCAAAATCTATTCCATTACCTAAGGTTAAATCTTTTGGAGTTGTTTCTTTGGTTGTATGACTAAATGTTCCACCTTGATATATAATCCTTGCGTCAGCACCTTGTAATGCATTTAAATCTGCGTGTCCATTACCATTAGACGTAGTTTCTTCTGCAATATCATGAAATCCTTGCAAAGAATTTCCATCTACTGTGGGGTGTACATATAATGTCTTTAACCAGGCTTTTACATCTAGATATGTCCAATTTCTATTGTATTGCATAACAGATGCAATTATACCTGCCGCAATAGGACATGCACTACTAGTACCACCGAATCTTGTATCTCTGCTTTCTAAAGGCGAACCAGTTTGACCATCACTCCAAGTTGTGTTACCGCTTTTACTCACATATGTGCTATCATATCTCGGAATGTCTGTGCCATAAAATTTAGTAGTAGCCGCTAAACTACCATCTGCCGGCGCAAAACAATCTATTGCTTCACCCATATCACTGTAATTAACTTTGCGTTCAGCAAACGCTCCTCCAGATGATGCCATTGAGTTATCATCTAATGCACCAATGTTAATTGCAGGACACATTACTTGATTGGGACTTACAATTATTTGCCCTTGCATACTACTGTGATATTGACAGATATAGTAATAAGTGCCTGGAGTTGCAGGTGTAAACGATATTGTTCCTGTCGTAGCTCCGTTATTTGTTACACCTGGTGCTTGATTTCCAGTTCCAGTAGTTGGAGAAGTTTTTATATAAAATGGATGTCCACTAACGTTGACACTAAAATTAATTGTATCACCTGCATTGACTTGAGGTGTTAGATTAGGGCCACCTCCTATTGCATCAACTACTCTATCACTACCACTGGTAAAATAATAGTTACTTGCACCATTATTTGCTACACCAAAATTAAATGTTAGTCCTGGATCTGTTCGTTTACCTATGTGTTGTGGCATTCCTGGTCTATTAGTAGTTGGATAAACTGCATAACCAAATTGTGAAAATGTTGATCCATCATTTATTGTACCTGAACTACTGGTGTGGAAAAAGTTATTGTAATCAGGATGATTACTTTTAGTTTGTTTTTGAGTACTGTTTCCAGCCGCTACAACAAATATAACACCAGCATCAATAAGTTCTTCTCCTGCTACAGTAAGTGCGCCATCGACAAATTCGCATTTCATTCTTCCACCATCTCCAGCATCTCCAACGTAACGCATAAATTGTGGTTTATTGCTATCCGTAGTATACTGTGTTTGTGAACCTCTGTGAGTAGCATATCCACTGCTTGGAGGAGTTGCTCTATATCCCCAACTGTTGGAACTAATTGTTGGATCTTTTGTTCCGTATTTTGGATTAATAGGTTTTGCTTGATGAAATATTTTTTGTAGTTCAAATGTTTTATCGATACCAAGTCCATAAACATTACTATATCCATCAATAACCCATTTGTTGGCATTATATGCCCAACCGTGTGTTCTTCCGTAAATTTGACTTGCACATTGAGTACCATGTGTTGCACTCCATGGTGCAGTGTTGAAATCTCCATTTGCTCTAGCTCTAGTATAAGTCGAACTTACATTAACTGTACCATAACTTGCAAACGCTGTACTTCTGTTACTTACTGATCCCCACCAAGCCCTTGCTTCACTTTCTGTTGGCACTGTAGTTCCGTCCCATCTAGTCATAAGCCTACTTCCAGGAGAGGCATTAAACCAATCTGGGTCTAGGTAATAAGGAGCATCAAGAACCATATCTAAACAATCACAAATTCCATCACCTGGTAACACATTACCTCCAATATATCCTGTAGGAGATTCACTAGCTGGTCTATTGTTAATAAATTCAATGTGTCCAATCCAAGTGCCATTGTCCATACAACAAATATCAACATCTAAACCTGTACCTGTTTGTTCTATATTATACTCATTCATTTTAATATCTGTATTCCAAATATCTCTTCTAGGTTTAGGTCCATTTCTCCTTGTAGTTCTTGCAAGTTGATAACCGCATCGACGTAAATCTGCTGTAGTAAGTTGTGATGATGTTGGAAAATAATTATCTGAACTACCACCTGTTGCATACTGGTTATAATGTTTTACAGGTGCGTTGTATCTATATGTTTCTTCAATCATACAATGCAAATCATCTTCACTTACTTCATAAGGTTCTGGATGAAAATGTGGATCAAGTTGAATAAACCGTACTTCTGGTTTTGCTTTGATAATTTCAGCTTCATCTTCTGTCAAGTAGAAAACACCTCTAGTTGCACTGTGTTCTTTTTCCATTGTACAGTCTCTTACAAACTCTGTGTATTCGTTGTCGTCACTACAAATACTTTCACGCATAACTTTATACTGTTCTGCTGTATGTGTTCCTATTTGATAATGATACATATCTGCCATTTAAATCTCCTATGGTGCGAAAGGTCGCCCGTTTTTTAATCCACCTGTATTTGGATTATCTATTATGTTAGCATGAGTGTTGTCATTTGCTTTATATCTAGTTGGCAACTCTGTTGCATCTGGTGATACAACTGCATAACGACCAGGCGTAACGCTATTTGAATTTGTTCTATCTACGCCAGCAAGTGCTAATTTTTGATCTTGTCGATCTCTTTTATATTGTAGTGTTGATATTCCGTTTTGTGCCATTTATGATATCCTTGTTGCGTTTTGCAGTGCTAATATGTGCCAACCAATATTTGTATAAATCATTGTTAAACTGTTGTTAATATTATTAAATTTTACACTTGTCCATCCTACAAGATTATTTGGAGTAAGAGTACCGTCTCCGCCGTTGCCTACCATACAGATTACTTTTAACTGTCCTAGGTTTCCATCTGCTAGTGTATAAGCATCTGTGCCAGTTGTTGTAATTAGAGTTACTGTTTCTGTCAAACTAATTGCACCTGGACCAGTAAGATTTTGTACACTGTAAGTAAGTGGTCCTGTAGTAGCCGCCAAGTCTACCCAAGAGCCATTCGCATAGCCTTGAAATTTACTTGTTTGACTATTGTAAATCATATCACCATCAGCAGTTGTTAACGCATCTCTGGCTGAAGTTGTAAAACTTTCTAGTTGTAATGGAGTGTTTGCAATGCTTGTTCTTGTAGTGGCTTGTAGTGTTAGTGAACTAGCACTTGTCATAATAGGAGCACCTGCCTGTTCACTTCTAAATGTACCTTTGATAACAACATCACCATCTTCTTCTACTTTAAAAATATAGTCACTTTCAGTAGGAGCACTATCTGGATCTATATTATTGTATATTCTAAATGCTTGCCCTGAATCACCTCCATTACTATCTAAGAACATGTTTATACTTTTTACACTGCTTAGTACTGTGTTATTGACCTGTCCAAATTGTGTAACAGTAAAGTCCATAAAGCTACAAACACCTGAGTCTGCAAATGTTACTCTATTTGCTCCTGTTACTATATCATTACCATTTAAGTCTAAATTTCCGCCTAGCTGTGGAGTAGTATCATCCACCATATCTCCAAGCCCAGAACCTGTACCATTGGCTGTCCATGCATAATCACTGCCGTTCCAAGTTAATACATATCCAGGAGTAGGACCGCTTTGATTCAAATGTAAATCTACATCACTATCGCTGTATCCACTTCCAGAACCCCCATTGATTGTAATTGTTTTAGTTGCACCAGTACCACTAGCTGTTACTCCTGCACCAACAAAATTAAGTGTTGTTGCGGCTGTACTTAATGCAGTACCTTCATCTTGAATGTTTAGTGAACTACCACCGCCACCTCCACCTGGAAGGTTTGTTAGTAAAGATCCATCTATTGCTGGTAATCTTCCATCACCGTTTAATTGTACAATTTGGTTTGCACCTAATCCAGAATCAACTGCAAGTGTTTGAGTGTGTTCACCTGAGGAAGTATCTTGCGATCCTGTCAAACCGTTACCTGCTGTGATGTTTACTCTTGTTATGTCACCTGCAAAGTTTTGAGATGTTATGCCAGTAAGCAGACTACCGTCACCTTCAAACTGCACTGCGGTTACACGACCAGTGACTTCCATGTTTTGTTCAAATTTTGTTGCCATCTACCTGTCTCCTATTAAACATATTTATTAGAAATACACAAACAAAAACAGGGCCCGTAGGCCCTGTTCCGTTTCTTTGAAAATACCTATTAGGTAAATGCAAGTTGACCAGTTGTA
>MDTA01040344.1_pt1 | contig 11244 bp, 9 predicted proteins | sample 811151 | NCBI WGS metagenome assembly MDTA01 (sample SAMN05326648, study PRJNA326480) | marine metagenome | isolation source: seawater | place: Indian Ocean: South | collected 2010 | reverse complement strand
TTCTCACTTTCTTTATTAATATACTTTGCTCCATTAATAATTTTTCTAGATAAGTTTCCATTGTTATTCTGTCTAGTTAAATTAAGCCAATTTTCAACGAAACTAATACTTTCATATATTTCCTCATATTGAAAATTTCCTATTTTAAATAATTTTTTCCAATCTTTAGCTTGCTCTTCCGATAGGGGATGATAAATTCCACTGTTTACTTCTGAACCACCCCCGAGGGTCTTGCCTTCTGCAACAGAAATATTGGGTTTTCCAAATATTATTTCAGCTCCACCATTACGATATCTTTTTGTCAAATCTTCAAAACTGCCCATCTTGATATCGCTACTTTCATCATTACCTTCTTCAATAATACAAATAGAAGTGTTCATTTCTTTAGAAAGAGTCTGTGCAGCTGTAGTGCCTCCAGGTCCTGAACCAATAATCAGAAAATCAAAAATTAATTTATTCAAAACAGTCCAATACAACGTAACTAGAAATTAATTTATATACAAGATTTAATGGACTTGGAAGCTTTGACAAAAATTTAAATACGAATTTATAAAATATTTTACCTGGTAAAAAAAACATAAATGTTCTTAGTATTTTCAATATAAAAAAAAAGCTAATAAGAATATATTTATAAATATTTTTATTTAATTTAATTCTAGTATTTATCTTCTGAGTTAACTGAGTTACATTTGGAGAATCTATCTCAAGCTCTTCAAGTATTGATTTAATTACATTTTCAGAAACAATTTTCATAAAATATATCTTAGATAAATATAACTTAAAAACCAGAAACTATTCAACACAAGATTAGGTAGTTGTAAAAAATATTCGACAGGATCATTATGTGAATTATTTAAGGTAAAAGTCTTGAAAACTCTAAAAATAATATAAATTGCTAATAATGAGTTTGAAATAGATAATACAAAATAGTTTTCATATCCTATTTCAAACTGAAAGTGAATACAGTAAGTTATTGCTAAAACCAATCCAGTAAAAAATATTATCCTGTAGTGAAATCTAGATTTATTTTCTGAATCTGAATATTTTTTTAAAATACTTATGAAAAATGATGAAATAATTAATAATGACACTAACCAAATTTTTAAATTTATTTCAGCAACACTTGCTCCCAACAGTAGCCTTATAAAAAAACCGGACGAAACAAATATGCTTCCTACCAAATAGCTCCATTTTTTTATAAATTTAGAATAAAAAATATTTAAGATTAAATATATAAGGCAAAGAATAAATATATAAGTTCGATTTGTTTCATTTAATGTAAACAAAAAGAAAATAAATAATAAAAAGAGAACTATAACCAATAAATTGATTTCGCTTTTTGATACTTGACCAGAGGGTATAGGTCTTAATTTCTTTACAGGATGTTGTTTATCTTCTTCCATGTCTTGAATATCATTAAACAAATACACAATTCCACTTATGAAGAAAAACAACAAACATGTCTTCAAAAGATTCAGGGTTAATTGAATATCAAAATTCTCTAAAAACCCTCCAGAAAATAAAAATGGTAAAAATATAACTATATTTTTTGCAATATTCTTAATTCGGATAGCTTCTAAATAAACTTTTAATTTCATTTATTTAAATAAATTAAATATTTTAAATATTTTAAAGTCGAGAGTGTTTTTATGCGTTGAAGTAGATTTAACTTGTTTACCTGAATCATCAACATAATGTTTAAAACTTTCAGATAATATCTCACTATTATTTTTACTTGGAAAAAAATTAATGGCGTCGTAAGCTTTAGAACTTTCAAAATAGCAACTCTTGTGAAAAGACTTATAGTGCCACGGTCCAAATGGTGATAAATTCAATTTATCAAGTAAAAACAAAATCATTACAGAGGGGATAACTGGCAAATGTATTATCTTTGATTTAGATTTAATACTGTTAATAAAATTCTTAAACGTATCGTTTATAGTTGTATAGTCATTATTACCCAGGTTGAATGACCCAGTTATACTATCTCTTGTTAATCGAACAATTACTTCTGAAATTTCTTCAACATCAATTAATTGAATAATATTATTTCCATTACCTATCAAGAAAACAGGTCTATTGTTTTTTGAAAAATCAAATAGCATATCAAAAATTCCAAGCCTATTTTTGCCTACTATTGTTCTTGAACGAACAAAGTTTCTTGATATATTTGAATCCAATTTTTCAGTAACAACTAATTCACCCAGATACTTTGATTTTCCATATTGTTCAACAGGATTAGGTATTGTTTCCTCATTCATAATCTCTTCATTTTTTGTTCCAAAAATTGATGATGATGAAATATATGTAAAATGTTCAATGTTATGATAATTTGCAAGTTCAACCAAATTTTCTGTACCCTTTACATTTATTTCAGTAAATAATTTTTTATTTAATGGTAAACTTGCTGCCGCATGGATAATTTTATTACACCCTTTTAATGCTATCTTTAGACTATCTACATCCCTTATATCGCCCTTAATATAATTTTCTTTATATTTTTCTGGTGGAAGTAAATCAAAATTTACAAAATCTATGTTTTTCTTTTTAAGAATCTCAATAATATTTGATCCTAAAAAACCACTTCCACCTGTTATAAACCACTTATCCACAAGATTATTATAAATATAAAAATCTATACATTTCGTTTTGATTTTGTGAAAATACCAGCAGTGAAGTATGAGAATATTAAAAGCAATAATATTAAAAATAAGAATTTGCTTGGTTCATAGGCTTCATATATATCTGAATAAGACTTTAAAGTTTGATACCTTTCACTATTTATATCTAATACGAAAATCGGATTTAGTAACTCTAATAAATTATCAAGTGTAAAAATTTTTATAAGAATTATAAAAAAAATAGTTCGACTAAACATTGATAAAGTAACTTCAATATTCAGAAGTTCAAGAGGTAAATTAATAAAATAATTTTGTAACGAAAGATTCGAATATTGACCAAATAAATTTGTACCTGGTTTTAAAGTTAAATTTTCTGATGAGTATAGATATAAATTTCCTAGATAAGAAATAAAAATTGTAATGTAAAGATACCAACTGATAAATTTTCTTTTTTTTGAATTTTCCAAAATAACAATAGCTGCAAACGGAAGCTGACCAATTAAAAATCTCTGACCAAAGGTAACATCTTTACCTTGCCACAAAAGAACAATTATGACACCTCCTAAAATAATTAGTAATTTCAATATGGAATCCTTTTTAAAATTAGCAACTATCAAAACAACAGAAAGAAATATTATTGGAGAAATAAATAATAATCCCATCGAGGGTGAAAAAAATAAAGAGGGTATATCAAAAAGAATATCGAGAACAGTTTCATTTTTGAACAATGTTTCTACTGGGTTATCTCTATAAGAATTTGTAAAAATAAAATAGGTAGAGTAAAGCCTATTTGCAACATATAGATAAAATCCAACAACAAAAAATAGAAACATGAAAAATTTGAAATCTAATTTATTCTTTTTTAGGTTTTTACTAAAAACAAATAAAAAAAGTAAAGATATTACAAATGTTGTTGGTCTAGTTAGATTTAGAAGGAAATATAAGCTAACTATGAAATATAAATTAATTTCATTTTTAGTTAAGTTATACAAGATTGCACAAACCAAAAAAAACTCAATTGAATGTGAAAGCATAAATCTATTTAAGACATAGTTTGAAAGTGAACTTAAAAATGTTGCAATTAGAACAAGATTGATAAGTTTGTTATTATTACTAATTCGACTCAAAGTTGACTTAAGTAAATACATTCCCCAACAACAGTAAAAAAGGGTTGCCATTAAATATCCCAAAATCCAAAAAGACCCAACTGGATTTAAACGATTTTTTATAGGGTCAAATTCTTTTTCGAAAAAAAGATCAACTAAGTAAACAAATAATGAAGATAAATATCCTGAACCTGGAGGATGTGAAGGCACATTTGAATTATTGAATGTCCAAGATTCTATTGCATCATAATCATTTGAGTAGTCGATATCGTAATCAAAAGCAAGGGTTGCAGAATGTAACCAATATGAGAGTTCATCATCTCCAATCGAGTCTATGTTCAATAACCATACTGGCTTAAACAAGAGTAAAATAAATATAAATAAAATAAATTTTTTTGTTTTTATATACATCAATTACCAATAACTATGTCATTTTAGTTAAAAAAATAATGATTTGTTTATTTAAAAATAGACAAGATTTACCTGAAAATTTTGGAGACACTATAATTTGCTAATGAAAATTTTTATTACAGGAATAGCAGGGTTCTTAGGCGGCCATATTGCCGAAAGACTTTTAGAAGATGGTCATGAAGTAAGTGGTTGTGACAATCTAATCGGTGGTTATGTTGAAAACGTTCCCGAAGATGCTGAATTTTACCAAGTTGATGCAATTTATCTGAATCAAATGAAAAAACTTACAAAAGGTTCTGACATTGTTATCCATACAGCATGTACTGCTTATGAGGGATTAAGCGTGTTCTCTCCCTATCTCGTTGGTCAAAACACGTATCAAATTTCAATGTCTGTTTTTACAGCAGTTGCAGAAAATAAAATACCTAAATTAATTAATTTTTCAAGCATGGCTAGATATGGTACTCAAGAAGTGGTACCTTTTACTGAAGATATGATTCCAAAACCCCAAGATCCTTATGGAATAGCAAAGTATGCTTCTGAAGAAACATTAAAGGTTTTGAGTTCAGTACATGGTTTTGATTTTGTTAACCTTGTCCCCCACAATATTATTGGACCAAAACAGAAATACGATGATCCATACAGAAATGTTGTTTCAATAATGATTAATAGAATATTAAATGGTAATGGACCAATTATTTATGGTGATGGTGAACAAAAAAGATGCTTTTCAGATATAAATGATGTAGTAAATCCATTTATCAAGTCATTAACTTCAGAAGACGCTGTAGGTGAAACAATTAATGTAGGACCTGATGAAGATGTTATATCTATAAAAGAACTGTCCTCAAGAGTTTTAAAAGTATTAAATTCTGACTTAGAACCTATATTTGTAGATCCAAGACCACAAGAAGTAGAATTTGCTCATTGCTCGGCGGATAAATCTAGAAAACTTTTAGATTATAAAACATCAACAACCCTTGATCAATCAATTGAAAATATTGCAAATTGGATAATCAAAATGGGGCCAAAAAAATTCAGATATCATCTTGATATTGAAGTTGTTAATGACAAAACTCCAAAAACTTGGAAAGAAAAACTTTTTTAAACTAACTTATTTTTTTACAATATACTTGATAGCCAAAACAAAGAAGTTCCGAACTGCCCTTATCAGACATTGATAAAGAACTTAACAAATTAAGAATTAAATATATACTAATTTTCCGAAATAGATTTAATTTTTTGTTTGAATAGTTATCTGACACAGATTTTATTCTTCTAATCTCTTGAGCTAAATATTCAAAATAGTTTCCATTTGGAACAATCTCAATAATTTCATAACCATACTCTTTTAAATTATGTTCGTAAAAATATTTATTGAAACCTGTTGAAAAATGAAATGGCGCATAATGTGTAAGACTATTAAAGGGGGCGGTCAAGATAAGGTGGCCTCCTTTTTTTGTAACTCTATTTATTTCTTTTATTGCTTTTATTGGATCGGGAACATGTTCAAGAACTTCGACGCATAATACTGAGTCAAAATATTCATCCTCTATTGGCATATTTGTAATATCAGATACAAAATCTAGATTATTGTAATCTCTAGTTTGAGTATGTAGACCTTTTCCATCCCCTTCACCATCATACTCAGCAATGTCTTGTGATTTATAATCAAGATGTGTACAAAACTTTCTATATTTTCCCTCTCCTGCTCCAGCATCAAGAATAGTTGTATTCTTTGGGAGTCTTGATAGAGTTTTTTCTAACCACTCTTCTCTACTAGATCCATTACTTGTACCAACCTGTTTTGTAATAAAATTATTAATTTTTTGTTTAATCATTATTTGAGTTTGTTTTTAGCAATAACTATATAATTATATGGCAGTAAAAATAATAGAATGATATCTAGTAAATTTAACTTTTTTAACCTTAAAGAAAATAATATAAGAAAATTATTATTTATTTTGCTTTTTGTTGTTGCATCTATTCCTTTAATTTTTAATCTTTTTACTTATAGCCTGATTAATGATTATGAAATTGATTTAGAAACCTACCAAATAACAATCCCTGAAAGCTCATGTCTTAGTAGAAATTTAGTATATGATTTAAATGAAAATTATTTTGATAGCCTTGAAATAAATGAAATAAATAAAGACATTTATGTTGTTCCAGAATTTGAAAACATAAAATGTATTGGAAAAGCTGTAAATATAAATGTTTATGAAAATAATTTAGATATATATGTAGGTACAAATCCTAAATTTACTAATTTAATTTTCTTTATTTCTATTATCCTATTTTTAATTAGCTCTGTTATATCTAAAAACCAGATTAATTTACTAATTAACATTGTTTTATTCACAACATTTTTAATTTCATATGTTTTAATTTATTTACCCAGAAACCAATTTCTTTTCTTCATTGCAATTGGTTATTTCTTTTACGGTCTTTTAATTAATTTTATTTTAAATAAAAATAAATTAGATACATTAAATATCGCAGTAACTGTTTTGTTACCAACTTTTGTATTAATTCAATTTAATACTCAATCAATAATTGAACGTTGGTATTTATATTTGATATATATAAGTATCTTTTTTTTGTATAAAAATCAAAAAGAAAATATTGGTAAGAATTTTTTTATAGCAAATTCAATTTTCTTAAGCTTCATAATTAACTTTGGAAGTTTTTTAACACCGCTTAGAGATGCTGAACACTGGCGTCAAAATCAAAATGCATTTGCAGCAAAAATAATGAGTCAAGATAACTTAAGTATTTTTAATCCACTTCCTGTTTTCGGAATAAATTCTAAAGTTCCAATGGAAGTTCCGTTTATGCAAATCATGAGTGGGTTGATGCAAAAAGTTGGAATACCGGAAAGTATAACTTTAAGACCTTTCTCTTGGTTGTTATTTACGTTATTTCTTGTTTTAATTTATGAACTAGCAAAAAATGTCGTAAATAAATCATTTGCAGAGGTTGTCACAATTTTTATTGTCTTTCATCCTATTTTATACAAATTTTCTAACTCATATTTGGGTGAGTTTATTCCTCATATATTTGGTATATCTTCCTTATTATTATTATCAAAAAATAAGAAATGGTCTGCTTTAACTTTATCAATGTCATTATTGTCAAAAGTTACATCAGGGGTAATTTATTTTTTGCTTTGGTTGTATTATTTATTTCTAAATAAAGAATATGACAAAAAAGAATTTATTACATCACTAACTCTCATTTCAATACCAAACATTTTGTGGAACTTTTCTGCGGATTATATAAAAACTTCAAATCCTCTATCTGCCTGGTTAAATAGCTCAAATTTGAGATATTGGAATTTTGGAACAACAGAACAATATACAGACATTAATGTTTACAGAAAAATATTTGGTTTTATGCTTGATAATTTCTGGGGGTCAAATTTCATCTATTTTGGAGTAGTATTTGTTGCACTTTCTATATTTTTTAAAAAACAGCTCCTATTAATTTTTGTAGCACCATTTTTATTTATAAATTTGTACTACAGCCATGAGTATTATTTTTTAGCAATCATACCTATTGCATTGTTTTACATACTTGCGTTTCTTTATGAAAAGATAAATAACAATAATTTATTTATATTCGCTAGCCTTGTACTGTTATTAAATATCAATCTTGGTATGAATCATATAAGAACTGAAAATTTAAGAATAGCTTATAAGATTAACCAAGTAGTTGATAAAGAAGAAGCATTATCAACAAAACTTAAAGAATATGATTATCAAAATACATATTTATCTTCAAATATAGACGACTGGAGTTCAATTGTATTCTATGAATCTGGAAAAAGAGGTGTAATGTATCAAAATAGATATGAAAAGCTTGGAAATTCTAAATGGAATCCAGATGAGATAATTAATCAAAATATAAAACTTTTTGTTTTCTTAGAAAATAATTATGTTGAAGATCATTTAAGTATTTATTTAAGACATAATATTGAGATTCACAAAAATTTGAAACTTGATTTATATGAATTTATTCCTAAATTTGGTGGTTTCAAAGATAGAAAATTCTTTTATGCCATATTCAGCCCTTATAAAAATGAAGATCAATATGATTTATTAATTTCAGAAAATAATACTGATGAGAATCAATATACAGTGAACTGTATTAACGATAATGATACATTAAATGAGTCTATTAAAAATAACTTGATAGATCTAATAGATCAAAATAGCCTCTACTCATTTAAACTAAACGAAGATACTATTATTTGTAAATGAATAATAAATTCGATGTATCAGTAGTTGGTGGGGCGGGTCATATTGGTCTCCCATTGAGTCTCTTTTTATCCTCTTTTGGTCATGATGTAACAATAATTGATACAAATCAAAACGTACTGGAGGGATTACAAAAAGATATCCTTCCATTTCATGAGAATGGCTTAAAAGAATATTGGGATAAAGTAGGGAAAGATAAAATAAAACTTTCAAATAACAATAAAGATATATCTGAGTCTGATTTTATTGTTATTACTCTTGGCACTTCATCTGAAACAAATGATATTTCTTTATTTAGAGATGTTCTAAAGGAGGTATTGAAAAATATCAAAGTTAATTCAAATATAATATTGAGATCTACAGTTGAAATGAATTCAATTAAGGAGGTTATGGAAAATGCTTTGTTTGTTGAAAAAGAAATTAATCTTGCCTACTGTCCAGAAAGGATAGCTGAAGGAATGAGCTTAGATGAGTTACCTCAGATTCCACAAATAATTGGTACAGATGATGATGAAACATATTTAATATTTGAAAATTTTTTCAAATCTTTAAATATTAGGTCTATAAAAACAACCTTTGAAAATGCAGTTTTTATAAAATTATTTACTAATACGTATAGGTTTACTGAATTTTCAATAGTAAATGAATTTTTTAATATTGCTAAAGAAAATTCCATTGATTTTGACGAAATTTCTAGGATTGCAAAAGATGAGTACCCTAGGCTTAAAAATATGCCCTCGAAAGGCTTTGTTGGTGGTCCTTGTTTAATCAAAGACACAAAAACCTTTATGCAAAACTATGGAAAAAATAATAATCTTCTAAACACAATTCAGAATATAAACTCTGACTTTTTTAAAAATATATTAGATACCTGTAAAAATATGTTCGAAGATAAAAAAATAATTCAATTAGGAATTACATTTAAACCAAACTCCGATGACATAAGGACTTCTCTTTCTTTAGATTTTTATAATTTCCTATGTAAAAATGGGTACGAGGTCTATGTTGTAGATAAGTATGTCAATAAAAATGAAATAGATATTGATATTTATGATTATGAAGCTGTAAAAAATATATCCAATAATGTACTAATTGCCACTTATCATGATTACTTTAAGAATTTAGATTTTGACAATAAGAAAGTAGTCGTAGTTGGTTATAAATAAAACACTTATAATTCCTCTAAAAGAAGAATCTGAAGAAGTTCTTGAAATACTTTCAAACTTTCTAGAGTATTTGAAGGAAGATACTGAATTAATTGTTGTTTTAGACACTAAAGATGATCCAACTTATAAATTATTAGAAAACACTAATTTAAATATTCAGATATTGATTAATAAGCTTGAGCCTGGTGCTAGTAATGCAATAAATTATGGTATTAAAAATTCAAATGGTAAACATATTTGCATAGCTATGGGGGATGGAAGCGATGATCCTAGACAAGTTGAAGATTTGCTTTTATTAGTGCAAAGAGGTTTAACAGTTGCTGTAGCATCAAGATATTCTAGGGGTGGACAGTTTGTTGGAAATAAAAATCTAAAATATTTATTAAGTAAGTACTCAGGATTTATTCTTAATCTTTTATTTAGAATTGGCACTAAAGATCCGACAAATATGTTTAAAGCTTACGATAAATCTTTTGTTGAAATGGCTCAAATAGAAAGTAATGTTGGATTTACCCTCGGACTAGAAATGGTTATCAAAGCAAAACTCTATAAGAAGAATGTTGGTGAGATTCCAACTATATGGATTGATAGAAAATTTGGAGAATCAAAGTTTAAATTCCAATCTTTTCTACCAAAATATTTATACTGGATATCTAGGTTATTATTTAGGAAAAAATAGTATGAAGGTTTTAGTAACAGGTTCAGAAGGCTTTATTGGTGGATATATTGTCAAAGAACTTATTAGTAAAGGTTACGAGGTCGTTGGAATTGATAATTTATCTAAATATGGAAAACTTGTAAGAAGTTTTTCAGAGGATAGTAATTATAAATTTATACAAAATGATGTAAAGGATAAAGAATTATTAATGCGAGAAATGGTGGATTGCGACTATCTCATCGCAGGAGCTGCAATGATTGGGGGTATATCATATTTTCATGATTACGCTTATGATCTATTATCGGAAAATGAAAAAATTATTTCTACCACAACTGATGTTGCAATAGAGTGTCAAAAAAATCATAAACTTAAAAGAACAGTTTTTCTTAGTTCTTCGATGGTTTTTGAATCAAGTGATGTATTTCCTACAAAAGAAGTTGACATAAACAACATACCTCCTCCAATAAGTTCATATGGTTTTCAAAAGCTAGCAGTTGAATATTTTGCAAGGGCTGCGAATGAGCAATATGGTCTTGAATACTCTATAGCCAGACCATTTAATTGTGTAGGAATCGGAGAAATAAAAGCAATAAATAGTGAGGAAAACTCTAAAAAATTAACACTTAGCCATGTTGTTCCAGACTTGATACTAAAGACCATGATGTCTGAAGACTCTTTAGAAATATTAGGAAATGGTAACCAAATTAGACATTACACATATGGTGAAGATTTGGCAAAAGGAATTGTTATATTACTTGATCATGAAAATGCAAAGAATGATGATTTTAATTTATCTACAAGTGAATCAACCACTGTCTTAGATCTAGCTGAAAAAATATGGAAAAAGCTAAAACCAGATAAAGAGTTCAAATACACGTGTACTGACCCTTACGAATATGACGTACAAAAAAGAATTCCATCTACTGTAAAAGCAAAAGAATTGTTGGACTTTGAAGCAGAAACTACTTTAGATGAAATGCTGGATATTGTAATTCCTTGGATAAAAGAAGCTCATCAAAAAGG
>MDTA01093642.1_pt1 | contig 11245 bp, 13 predicted proteins | sample 811151 | NCBI WGS metagenome assembly MDTA01 (sample SAMN05326648, study PRJNA326480) | marine metagenome | isolation source: seawater | place: Indian Ocean: South | collected 2010 | reverse complement strand
GCCTCCAAGCCACTGCATAATTGCTCTCCATAACAAAATACTTTTTGGACTGTTATCTAAGTCCTCAATTATTGTTGCCCCAGTAGTGGTAATTCCTGACATACTTTCAAAGAAAGCCTCGCTAAAGGTAAAATTTTGCGTTGACAATATGAAGGGTAAACTTCCAAAAATTGCAATCATTACCCATGCTAAAGAGGAAAATAAAAAAGTTTGCCTTAAATTTAATTTAAATTCTTTTTCTAGATTAGCTAGAACAAATAAAATACCAATAAAAATTGTTAAAAATGAAGCTGATATGAAACTGTGATTTCCTTCATCCAATACTACTTGCAGAGCATAAGGAGCTAACATAGAAATGCCCAACACAATTAATAATACGCCAATCAGGAAAAATACAGTTTTGTTTGTTGTCATTAATTTGAGATTATTTAAATAGTTCAAAAATTCAACTTAATATCTTGCATTTATATCTGTATTTTGCGTATAAAATTTAATAAACCTTATTTATGCTTGATAACAAGTTAATTCAATCCACCTCTTCATGGCCTTTTGTTGAGGTGAGAAAACTTTTAAAAGATAGAAAAGAAATTATTAAAAAAAAGAATAAAATTACTTTTCAAACTGGTTATGGCCCAAGTGGGCTTCCTCATATAGGAACTTTTGGTGAAGTTGCTAGAACATCTATGATGATAAATGTTTTAAATCATATTCAAAAAATTGACCACGAATTAATTACATTTTCAGATGATATGGATGGATTGAGAAAAGTGCCAGATAATATTCCTAATTGCGAAATTTTAAAACAAAATTTAGGAAAACCTCTCACTTCAATACCTGATCCTTTTAAAAAATTTAATAGTTTCGGTGAACATAATAATGAAATGCTGAAAAAATTTTTAAAAAAATTTAATTTCAAATTTAATTTTAAAAGCTCTTCTGAAAGCTATAAAAAAGGTATTTTCAATAATTCTTTAATGCGAGTATTAGAAAAATATGATGAAATTATGAATATTATTTTGCCTACACTTAGAGAGGAACGAAAGAAAACTTATTGTCCGTTTCTTCCAATTTGTCCTAAAACCGGCAAAGTTCTTGAGATACCTTTGCTGACCAAAGACGAAAAGTCTGGCAAAGTTGTTTTTGATAACAAAGGTGAAAAAGTTGAAACAGACGTTCTAAACGGAAATTGTAAATTACAATGGAAAGTAGATTGGGCAATGCGTTGGTTTACTTTTGATGTAGATTTCGAAATGTATGGCAAAGATCTTACAGAAAGCGCAATAATCTCAAATAAAATTTGTCGAACTTTAGGAAAAATTCCTCCAAATGGATTTGCTTATGAATTGTTTTTAGACGAAAAAGGGGAGAAGATTTCTAAATCTAAAGGAAATGGAATCTCAATTGAACAATGGTTGAGGTATGCTTCACCTGAAAGTTTGGCTTTATACATGTATCCAAATCCTAAAAGAGCTAAAAAGCTTTATTCTGAAGTGGTACCTAAAGCAGTTGATGATTATTTGTCTTTTGTAGAAAAATATCCATCCCAAGAAAAAAAGGATCAGATACAAAATCCTGTATGGCACGTTCATAATGGTGAGCCTCCCGAAGAAAAAGTTGTAATGCCATTCTCAATGCTACTCAATTTAGTTGGATCAAGTAATGCTGATAAAAAGGAAGTTCTTTGGAAGTTTATAAATCGCTTTCACAAAGAAATAAAACCATCTGAACATAAAATTTTAGATGGACTTACAGAGTACGCAATAAATTACTTTAAAGATAAAGTTGAACCAAAAAAAAATTATAAAAAACCTAATACAAATGAAAAAAAAGCTTTAAAAAATTTAATAAAAAAATTAGAAGAAATTGATCAATCTTTAAGTCCTGAGGAAATTCAAACACATGTTTATACTGTTGGAAAAGAAAATGGATATGAAAAAAATCTCAGAGATTGGTTCAAGCTAGTTTACGAAGTCGTTTTTGGAGAAAAAGATGGACCAAGGATAGGTTTTTTTATAAGTTTTTTTGGATTAAAAGAAACAATTGATCTAATAAATGATAAAATAAAATAATGTTTTCAATTTTAAAACCATACATTTTTTCTTTAGATCCTGAGACAGCCCACGATTTAGCGATTAAATCTCTTAAATTTAATGTTTTACCAAAAAGTATTTTTAATGTGGAGGATGAAGAATGTCTGGAAACGGACTTGTTGAGAGAGAAAATTCCTAATCCTTTTGGCCTTGCTGCTGGTTTTGACAAAAGTGCAGAGGTTTATAATTCCTTGTTCAAACTTGGATATGGTTTTGTTGAAGTTGGCACAGTTACTCCAAAACAACAATTTGGTAATTTAAAACCTAGAGTTTTTAGGTTAGAGAAAGATCGGGCATTAATTAACAGACTCGGATTCAATAATCACGGATCAGAAATTATATCTAAAAGGATTGCAAATAATTTGCCTACTGGTTTTCTAGGAATAAATATTGGTCCTAATAAAGACACTGAGAATAAAGAAGAGGACTATTATCTTTGTTTGACAAAACTATCATCCTACGCAGGCTATATTACAATTAATATTTCTTCACCAAATACTAAAGGATTAAGAAATTTTCATGATCAGAGGAAACTTGAAAAACTTCTTACAGGTTTGAATAAGATTAAAAAAGATAAAAATATATTAAAACCTATCGTAATAAAATTGTCTCCAGATATTAATAACGATGAAATAAGTCAAATAATCGAATTAATTTTGAAATATAAAATTGATGGAATAATAATATCTAATACAACTGATGGTAATCGTGAAAATTTATTTGATAATCAGAAAGATGAAATAGGAGGTTTATCAGGTCAGCCCTTAAAGGATTTATCCACTAACTTGATAAAAAAATTTTATAAGGACACTAAGCGAAAGGTTCAAATTATTGGAGTAGGGGGAGTAGATTCCGGTTTAGCAGCCTTTGAAAAAATATCAGCGGGAGCAAACGCAATTCAACTTTATACTGGTATGGTATATAAAGGACCTGGAATTGTAAAAGAGATGAAAAAAGAACTAATTTCAATTTTAAAAAAAGAAAAACTTAAAAATATCGCAGAAGCGGTCGGAATTAATACTTGACCACTTTGAGCACTTTACTTATATAACTTTAGGAAAATATTTATGTCTAAAAGATGCGAATTAACAGGAATACAACCTCTTAAAGGTCATAACGTAAGTCACGCCAAAAATAAAACTAAACGTAGATTTTTGCCAAACTTGAAAAAAGTGACTTTTAGAAGTGATATTTTAAAAAAAGATATAAAATTAAATGTTGCAAATGCAGCTTTGCGAACTGTAGATTTCAAAGGTGGTTTAGATGAATTTCTTAAATCAGCCAAAAATAAAAAATTGTCTAAAAAAGTTAAAAAAATTAAATCATCAATTTCTGCAAAATCATAATGAGTTTATTTTATAAACTATCAATTTTGATGGGAATTATAGTTCTAATTTCCAACTTCTTGGTTCAATTTCCCGTACATTACTTTGGATTACAAGAAATCTTAACTTATGGCGCATTTAGTTATCCAATAACTTTTTTGATAACTGATTTAGCCAATAGAGCCTATGGCAAACTAGTAGCAAGGAGAATTGTTTACATTGGATTTATTATAGGAATATTATTGACATTATTCGTTTCGACAAATTTTGAGGATATAATTTCAGTAAGAGTTGCAATTGGATCAGGTACTGCATTTTTAATAGCACAAAATTTAGATGTTCAAGTATTTGATAAACTTAGAAAAAAAAGTTGGTTTATTGCTCCTCTTACCTCATCTACCTTAGGATCAATAACAGATACTTTTCTTTTTTTTTCAATAGCATTTTACGCAACAGGAATTCCTTGGATTACTTTAGCAATCGGCGATCTTGCAGTTAAACTATTAATTACAATAGTTATGTTAATTCCATTTAGATTTTTAATAAATAGTATTAAAGATTATTCTGAAAATCCAACTTCTAGGGCTTAATTTTAATGTAAGGTTTTTTTATTTTTTTCAATAAATAGATCGGTTAATTGATTAATCATGACATCTCCTAAATCCTGCACGTCTGTTATTTTTACTGCTTTATTATAATACCTGGTCACGTCATGCCCGATACCAATTGCCAAAAGCTCTACATTAGATTTATTTTCAATCCATTTAACTGTTTTTTTCAAATTATTTTCTAAATAGTCACTTGTGTTTGTAGAAAGTGTCGAGTCATCAACTGGAGCACCGTCAGATATAACCATTAATATTTTTCTATCTTCTTTTCTTTTGCTCATCTTATTAAAAGCCCATTTTAGTGCTTCACCATCAATATTTTCTTTAAGTAAACCCTCTTTGAGCATAAGTCCGATGTTATTTTTGGCTTGTCTCCAATGTGTATCTGCAGACTTATAAATAATGTGTCTGAGATCATTTAATCTACCGGGAAAATTTGGTTTGTTATTTTTCATCCATTTTTCTCTACAGGATCCACCTTTCCAGTGTTTTGTTGTAAATCCTAATATCTCAACTTTAACCATACATCTTTCTAATGTTCTGGAAAGTATATCCGCACATATTGCCGCTACTGAAATTGGTTTTCCCCTCATAGAGCCAGAGTTATCAATAAGTAATGTTACTAATGTATCTTTAAACTCAATCTCTTTTTCTTTTTTAAAAGATAATGAATTAAATGGATCCATAATAACTCTTGGAAGTTTAGAGGTATCCAGTTGACCTTCCTCTAGGTCGAAATTCCAGGACCTATTTTGTTTTGCTAATAATTTTCTTTGCAATTTATTTGCTAATTTAGAAATAAAATTTTTAAGCTGAATTAATTGCTGATCTAAATTCTTTCTTAGTCTTACAAGTTCTTCTGCACTTTCTAATTCTTCTGCTTTAATTATTTCATCAAATTCTTCTGTAAAAGTCTTATAATTTAAATCACCAAAATTACTATTTCTTTTTTTACTCGGATCAGGTTTTGAATTAATGTCAATTTCAACTTCCCCCTCTTTAGAATTACTCTCTTTTGCCTCGTCCTCTAGATCTGGCACATTGCTTTCAATTGCCATTTCGGCTTGCTTCTCTTCTTTGTTCTTTGTTTTCTGTTCTTGATTTTGAGGTCTAGACTGCTTATCTGGATTTTCATTTTCATGCTCTCTTTTTTCCTCTTCTTCTATATTTTCATCTAAGCCCATTTCTGATATTAACTTTGAGATTAAGAAGTTAAATTTTTTTTGATTTAATGTAAAATTTTTTAATTGAGCAATACTGTCTTTAAAGCTTTCGTTTAAATCTTTTTTATACGACTTAAATTTTTTTTCTACTTGTTTTCGACTATTAAAATCTAGAAATTTAATTCTTAAATAATTTTCAAAAGCCTCTACAATCTTATCCTCGCTACTTTTTAAATCCAATCCCTCAATTCTTTTTTGATAAAATTTTTCAATATTATTTTTTACACCTTTAAAATAACTAGTCCCTATTTTTTCACATCTAACTTTTTCAGATATTTTATAAAGCTTTTTTGAAATATTTCCTTTTGGTTCATATTTTTTATATGTTTCTTTATTTGAAAATCTAAGCTGCAAAGATTTTGAATCTGCTATAGCTCTTATTTCCTCAAAGTTAACATTATTACTCAATTTATCTAGATCTGGAAGTTTTATCGAGTTTTCATTAGATTTTGCTAATTGATTACCAAAATAAACCTCAATTTTTTTTGAGTTTGCCAAAGATCTTACAGTAGAACTAATAGCTGTTTTAAAATCCTCGAGCTTTTGTTTATTGCTACTCACTTAATTATAAAGAAACATTTATAGAAGACTCAGGCAAGTCTTCACCAAAACATCTTTGGTAATATTCTGAAATAATCTTTTTTTCTAAATCATCACATTTGTTAAGAAAAGTAATTCTAAACGCGTAACCTTTATCTTTAAAAATTTCTGTGTTTTCAGCCCAATGTAAAATCGTTCTTGGACTCATAACGGTTGAAATATCTCCATTTATAAAACCTTTTCTTGATAAGTCTGCTACTTTAATCATATTAGAGAGTAATTCTTTCCCGTCATTATTATTAAAACTTTTATTTTTCGAAATTATTATTTCTAATTCTTTTTCAAATGGAAGGTAATTTAAAGTTGATACAATATTCCATCTGTCCATTTGACCTTGATTAATTTGTTGTGTGCCGTGATAAAGTCCGGTTGTGTCTCCAAGACCTACAGTATTTGTAGTTGCAAAAATTCTGAAAAAATCATGCTGTTCTAAAATTTTATTTTTATCAAGCAAAGTAAAATTACCTTCATTTTCTAAAACTCTTTGAATTACAAACATTACATCCGGTCTCCCTGCATCCTATTCATCAAAAACTAAAGCGACAGGATTTTGAATTGACCAAGGTAATATCCCCTCTTTAAATTCTGTGACTTGTTTTCCGTCCTTTAAAATAATTGCATCTTTACCAATTAAATCAATTCTACTTATATGGCTGTCCAAATTTACTCTAACGCATGGCCAGTTTAATCTTGCAGCAACTTGCTCAATGTGAGTTGATTTACCTGTTCCGTGATAGCCTTGTATCAAAACTCTCTTATTAAAAGAAAAACCAGCTAAAATTGCTAAAGTAGTGTCTTTGTCAAACTTGTAATCGGGGTCTAATTTTGGCACGTATTCGTTTTTTTTTGAGAAGGCTCCAACTTTCATATCACTATCAAATCCAAAGGTTTGTTTCACTGATAGTTTGATGTCAGTTTTTTGCAAAAGTTGCTCTGTTGTCATTTTTTACCTAATGTTTTTTTTAATTGACTATACGCTAAAGTAATTTTTTTTAATTTATCTTCAAATTTTTTACTTCCCTGATTTTTATCAGGATGATATTTTTTTACAAGTTCTTTAAATTTTAAGTGAATTTGTTCCCATTTTACATCATCATTTAAGTCCATTACATTTAGTGCGTCTCTGTCTGTTTGAGATATCTTTGCTTTTTTAAAGTCTTTGAAATTTGTACTTTTAAAAATATTTAATTTATCTTCAAGAGCGTTATTCCATAAAATATTGAAAAAGTTATCAGATGATCCAAATTTTTTTGTTGATTTATGCCATATTAAGTCTGATTTAATAAAATACTCTATTTCTTGATTATTCATATTTTCAAAATAATTCCATTTTTTATTGAATTCTTTGACGTGGTTAAGACAGAGTAATCTAAATTTTTTACTATTATCTCTTTCAACTGGAGCCTTATACAAACCAACTTCCTTGCAGTTTTTCCAATCACAAATAATTTTCATAAATTAATTCTATATAGTAAAATCAGATTAATGAAAAATTATTTTAATTACATTGAAGAAAAAATTAGAAAAAATATTAAACTTGAAAACATAGAAATTATCAATGACTCTTACAAACATAAAGGCCATAGATTTTTTTCAGAAGAGAAATTTCATTTACATTTAAAAATAAAATCAATATATTTGAGCTCCATGTCTAGATTAAATGCCGAAAAATTAATAATGAAAGTACTTAAAGACGACTTAAATGAAAAAATACACGCTTTGCAAATTAGCATTGAGCAATAGCGGAAGTAATCTTTTTGAGTTTTGAAATTGATATTTTATATTTATTGGGCTGAGTAATTAGACCTATTTTTTTTATTAAAATAAAATTTATTTTGTCATCATTATTTTTTTTATCGTTTTTAAAAAAAGGTATTAGACTTTTTATTTTTGATGGATTTGAGAATTCTTTAAAAGTGTAAGAAAGATTATTTTCTTTGTAAATTTCTTTTAACTCAGCTAAAACTTTTTTACTACATATTTTACTTACAATAGAAAGCTTTGTTGCTAGAATCATTCCACATAAAACTGCTTCACCATGAGTGATTTTTTTTGAGAAATTATTTCTTCCTTCAATCGCATGGGCAAAGGTATGACCAAAGTTTAATGTCATTCTTAAACCTTTTTCATTGACATCTTTTTTTACAAAATTTAATTTTATTCTACAACTCTTTTGTATTGAATAAATTAACTGCTTGGTTTTTTTAGATAAGATTGATTTACTATTTGATTTTAACCATTCAAAAAAATCTTTGTCCTTAATAATAGCATGTTTTAAAATTTCTGCATAACCACATATTATTTCCTTCTTAGGTAAAGATTTTAAAAAAGATATATCAATTAAAACTAATTTCGGTTGATAAAATGTGCCAAATAAATTTTTTCCATAAGTTGAATTTACTCCAGTTTTACCACCGATTGAAGAGTCTACTTGAGCTAGTAATGTTGTAGGTATATTTATAAAATTTATTCCCCTTTTAAATATACTCGAAATAAATCCAGCCGTATCACCTGTTATTCCTCCACCCATGGCTATGACTAAATCCGAACGATTGAAATTTTTATTCGATAACTTGTTTAAATAATAATCTACTGATTTTAAAGATTTAACTTTTTCATTTGCATTAAATTTAAAAAAATAGATGTAAAAGTTTTTTAAATTTATTTTTAATTGGCTCTTGAATTTTTGGGGTACATTTCTATCTACAATAACAGCTATTTTTTTTGCCTTTGGACAAAGAATTTTTACTCGATTTGATAAAGTGTTTAAAATATTTTTACCAATTAAAATAGAGTATTTATTTTCAGAATCTTTATATTTAATCTCTTGATTTTTCATATAATAAATTAATTTTGTTTATGATTTTCGCCTGGCTTAATAGACTACATTCAATTCTATAGTCAGCTTCATTATAGGTTTTCTTACGTTCTAAGTAAATTTTATTTACAATTTCATTAAGGTTTTTATTGTATAAAAGTGGTCTTTTTTTATTTCTTTTCAATCTTTTTATTAACTCATTTACTTCAACATCAAGCCAAAAACTCACAGATGTATTTTTTACAGCACGGCGAATTGATTTATTTAGAAATGCTCCTCCACCCAAAGAAATTACACAATTCTTAATTCTTAATTGCTTTAAACTAATGCTATTTTCTAATTTTCTAAAATAATTCTCACCCTTGTTTTTAAAAATTGAATTAATATTTTTACCCTCTTTTGCCTCGATTAATTTATCAATATCAATGAAGTTAAAAGATAGCTTTTGGGCAAGACTTTTTCCTATAGTTGATTTACCAACACCCATCATTCCAGTTAAAACAAGGTTTTTTTTCAATTTAAGTCCACTTTTGAATTTGATTTTTCATAAATTTGTCTTATTTATTGAGTTTAAATAAATTCAAAAAGTATGCAACTTAAATACAATAGACAACCTAGTTTTGGCACTTCCTTATTTAGGATATTAATAAAATTGATAATTGTGATTTTAATATCAATTGTTGCAATTTTTCTCGTCGAAAAAATTAATTTCCCTAGTCCTGAAAAGAAATATGATATTGACATAACAGATGATATCAAAAAACTTTAAAATTTTTTTATGGTTGATAATAGTTTTATCAATTTTTTCTCCTTTAAATAGTGAAGAAAAAATCGATATATGGAAAAAAACTAAAGAAAATAAAATATCTAATAAAAATAATTCAATTTCTCAATCAAATAACCAAATAAATTCTGCTCAAAAATTAGAGATTGATCAACCCATCAAGGTAACTGACAATTTTGAATCTAGTGGAGAAGAAATAAAAGTTTATGGTGTTTACGATCCAGCTGATAATAATTTTAATTTAAATATGTGGTCTAATACTAAAGCTGAAGATGTAAGAGCAAGTATTAAAAGACTTAAAAAAATAAAATTATCCGAAACATCTAATTCCATTTTAGAAAAAATTTTGCTATCTTTCTCTTATCCCCCTGCAGGAATGGAAAATAAGGAATTTGTAAATTTAAAAATTGATTGGTTAATTGAAAATAACCGTTCTGATCTCATCGAAGATTTTTTAAGACAAAATAAAGAATTTGATGGAAAAAGCTTAGCTGTACAATATTTAGTTGATGAAAATATTGCCAAAGCAAACATTAAAAAAGGATGTGAAAAAGTTGATTTTATAGATAGCACAATTAAAGATCCTTATTTGGAAAAATTTAAAATTTATTGCTTAGTTTTTAACAACAAAAAATCTGAAGCAAGGCTATTACTTGATCTCTTAAGAGAGCAAAATCAATCTGATAAGTTTTTTGATGATAAAATCAACTTTCTCCTTGGTATTTCTGATAAAACCTCAAATAAAATTAATGAAAAAAACTTACTTAACTTTTATTTGTCTAGTGTGACAATGCAAGATTTTAAATATAATCCGACAAAAAAAACAAAAAAAGAAATTTGGAAGTATCTAAATGCAGCTAATTTGATCAAGTTAGACGATTTAAATGATGAAGAAAAAATTAAAGATTTAGAACTTGCTGCAAACACTGGTAAAGTGGATGAAAAGATAATTTTTAATATCTATCGACAGGTTAATTTTAATTTAAGTAATTTAATAAATGCAAAAAATATTTACCAAACTTTGAATAAATTTGAAGCCAGATCTCTTATTTTTCAGAAATATCTTTTAGCTGAAGATGTGGACTCCAAAGTAGAATATCTTTTTATACTTGAGGAGCTATTTAAAGAAGATAATTTAATAAATATTTATTCACAATTTCTTAGCGATAATTTAAAAGAAATTGGATTAGAAAATATACCTGACAAATACAAAGAAATTGCAGATAATAGGATTCAAATTAATAACGAGAGAGTTTTTAGTAAAATAAAATACAATGATAAAATTTTGCATCAATCAAAAATAATTAGATTTTATTTAGAAAATGAGGACCAGAAAAAAATTCAAAAAGATATAGATAAGATTTTTAAAAAAATATCTAAGAACAGAAAGTATTTTTATTCAGCAAAAGACCTTTCTTTAGTTGAGTCTCTTGAAAAAGATGGTTTTGAAATACCTCAAAATTTAAATATATCAGAACTCACTAATAAATATGAAATTCCAAAAAATTTATTACAATTAATTGAAAATAATCAGAATGGTTATTTAGCATTGAAAATAGTAGAAATAATAGGTGAGGACGAGCCTTATCAACTTGACTCGGAAACAATTTATTTTATAACAAGTCTTTTGAACAAAATTGACTTAATACAAATTAGAAACAAAGTATTGGTTTCAGCTCTACCCCAAAGAGTTTAATTGGCATATAGTATTTTTAAATGTCAAAGAAAAATATTTTAATAGAACCAGATCCTATTCTTAGAAAAAAGAGCCAGTCTGTAGAAAAAGTTGATGATGAT
>MDTA01072997.1_pt1 | contig 11245 bp, 9 predicted proteins | sample 811151 | NCBI WGS metagenome assembly MDTA01 (sample SAMN05326648, study PRJNA326480) | marine metagenome | isolation source: seawater | place: Indian Ocean: South | collected 2010 | reverse complement strand
GCACCTTCTACTCAGGTCGCCATGGTAATAGATCCACCTAACGGTCAGCTGCCTGAAACCACGGCTGCATATAAAGAATTGGTTGCCAATGCACCGCCGAGAATCCCGCCGCAGCGCGCAAGAACGCCTGAAGATCTTGGTACTTATGTGCGATGTATCACTCGAGGGCCGGTTGGTATGATGATGCCTAGTATATATAACAACGGACTACAGATTCTGCAAAGCCCAGGTAATGTCGCCATTCAAAAAGAAATGATCCACGAGACTAGAATTATTTCCACCGAGCCAAGAGAAGGTTTTGGTGATGGGCTGAAGACGTGGTTAGGAGATTCACACGGCCGCTGGGAAGGGGACACGCTGATAGTGGAGGTACGAAATCTTAATGGGCGAACCTCTTACCTGGGGTCAAGCGATGAAATGAAGTTAACTCAGCGTTTCACTCGCACTGGACCAAATACTTTGCGCTATGAATTTACGGTTGAAGACCCGGCGGTCTGGACTGAGCCTTGGACTGGTATGTTTAATTTTATAAAGGACGACAATCAGATTGAGCTTGTTGAATATGCCTGTCATGAGGGAAATTATGGGATGACCAACACTCTTAGTGCTGCTCGCACTATCGATGCTAGAGAGGCCGAGGGGTCTGAATATCAGGAATAAATTGGGAATTTATATTAATAAAATATTAGGAAAACAATGGAGACGATGTTAATGCGTTTAATATTAGGATTACTTGGTGGCTTGGGCATGCTTGTTTTAGCCCTCTCAGCTACTCAAGCGCATCATGCCTTTTCAGGCGAATTTGACTCAACAAAGCCGATTAATTTGCGAGGTAAAGTTGTAAGGATGGAGTGGATTAATCCACATGCTTGGCTTCACCTTGCAGTTGTTGGTGAGAATGGCAACGAAGAAGTATGGATGATTGAAGCAGGGCCTCCTGGCGCCTTAGTCCGTAGAGGATGGAGAAAGGATTCGGTATTACCTGGAATCGAGTTGGTAGTTCAGGGTTATCATGCAATAGATGGCACTAATAAAGCTAACGGCAGAGAAGTTACTTTCCCAGATGGTCGAAGACTTTTTGCTGGTTCTTCAGGCACCGGCGCACCTGCTGATGGAGCTGATCCAACGGAACAGTAATAGTAGATTTCGTAAGTTAAGAGTTCAAAGCTCAGCTCTAAGTTTAGCTTGCGTGATTATGAAAGGAACAAAGCTCTCAAACATACCAAATTACATCAATCTGGTGGTTCGCTAACCAAGGTGGCAAATAGTTCACGAACCACTTCCTGCTGTGTTTTGTCCGTGATTAGATAGTAATGGTTGCCAGCAGGATCAACCGTAAATTTTGTCTCACCGTCATCTAAAACAGTTACCAATCCTGCCTCTGAAATTCCAAAATATCCGCGAGATTCTCTGATAGCCCAAAGCACGCTTGTTAGGTCCCATGTTGGGCGTTCATGAGGTGTGGGAACATAGGATTGATACGACTCAGGAATCGGGTGTCTATCTGAATAGCCAAAATCCTGTTCAATACTGATGGCTGGGTAACGAATCGCGAGCCCTACCTCAAAACCACTCCAATAAATAGGTGTAGGCCACTCCTCAGCGAGTTTCTGAGCTGAACGGATGTCCTGCACTATATTGTATTCCAGGTGTGTCTCATTGTTAATCGGAGCAAACGTCCCAGCCATAATTGAGATATGTTTTACTTTCCTTGATATCAACTCAACTCCGTCAAGGTCAGAGTGTTCATCAGCTTGGGTATTCAAAAGTTGAGCTAGGTTGGTCGAAAAACCCACTTGGACGATGACTACAGATTGGTCTGATTGATTTGCGAGAATTTTCCTCAATAAAGGTACCGCATTCGGTGCAGGATCCCCCAACTGAAGGTCGTGTGGGTAGATATATTGGCCATCATTCATTTCTAATGTAACACCAGTAAATCGGCTCTTATCTGGAGTGACGCCACTGTTTGTGATCCCGATAGGAATTTCACCACGCCCGTAAAACGTATTGATTGCATCGACATAAGGCGCTACTTCTTCGTTGTCCTTTGTCAGGGTGATCGCTAGCAGCTCACTCTCTCCCCTCGACTCTAAGGAGTGCAACATCGCAAGCGCGAGAGCATCATCTACGTCATTACCCATGTCAGTGTCAAAAATCAATTTAAGGGGTTCAGCATTGATGGATGTATAAAAAATTATTAGAAAGAAGGTAAATAGATTTAGGATTTGATTTTTCATTGTTCTCGCTATCAGACTAATTAAGTAAAGTAGGTTCGGCGCCATAGACTATGACCGTATCTAGAAAAACATTTGCCTCATCCGAGGGGTTAGTCAATGTTATTTCTACGTCATGATCACCGTCACTCAACGCATACTTCCAAAACAGATAAAAACGCCTCGTGACGAAGTTGGTGGGCCATGTTGCTGTTTCCACCAATTCACCGTCTACATGAAGTTCTGCTTCAAATACGTAATCTTGGGCTCGGTCTTTAGACCTCGCTGCTCCCATTAGAGCAAACCCAATGCCATTGAACTCGAAATTAAAGGAGTCAGTCAGCTCGATTAAATTTCTATTTGAACCGCTGCCCGATCCAAGTTGACGGCGTTCTTTCCCAAAGTGATTTTCAAATGAGTCCTCGAACGCTACTTCTTTTGGCTCCTGTACAGGAATCGTGACACTGCTGTCGCTTATCAAGCCACCCTGTCTGCGTATCATCTGCAAAGCGTGTCGATACGACATTTCGTAAGCTTCATTGAGCGAAATCGTAGTGTACGCAAAATCCAGATCCTCAACATCATCAAGTCCCTGCGTCCAAAAATCAGGAATCGCATCATAGCCGTATATAGTTCCCAATATGCCCATGGCCGATGCAGGGTTGCAGTCGGCATCATCGCCAGCTCGTGTCGCGATCTCAACTGTCTTAGAAAAATCTCCGTCTCCGTAGAGCAATCCTAGCACTACCCATGCTGCATTTATTTTTGCATCTATATTAAATGGGGACATCACTCCTCTTGGGCCTAGGTCAGTGGCTGCCCACTTGCGGTTTATCCCATCCCAACCAAACTTCCAATCCTCAGGATTTTCTGCATGCAATGCTATTACGTGATCGATTACCTTATGGAAATCGCTCTCCTCCGGAATAATGTCTATAGCAGTTTGCACTATTGTCTCGATATCACTTTCTATGAAGGCGAGAGAGTACATGGCGGCAATAAAAACACCTCCATACCATCCGTCACCATAGTTCATTATGTGGCCAACTTTGTCGCTAATCTCTACCGCAGAGTTAACCAATCCGGGGGTCATCATGCCGGCAAAATCTGCCTCTATCTGAAAATCGATATCATCTGCGGCTGGGTTATTCATCCAATGACCGGATTCTGGCGGAGCCAAGCCGTTGAGAATATTGTATCTCGCAAGTTGATTCGCGAACCAAAGACTGTATTCAGCATTTGCAAATGATTCTGCTAGCGACTCTACAGCTGCATCTAGGCCCTCATCCTCAAAAACTTGCACGAAGGAGAGATCCATGTAGATATCGTCGTAAGCCCCCGGCCTCTCGGTGAAAGTTTCATATAAAAGTCCGTCGTACCATCGTAGCTCATGGTCGTCGGGCACTCTTTCGCTGTTGAATCTAAATTCAACTGGAAAGCCGTAGGTTACTCCAATGGTTTGTGCTGCCCACCCGCCCTTAATTTTGTCTCGGAGCACTTCAGTTGATAAAGTCACGGTCTCTTGAGAAAGAGCGGTACCTGAAAAAAAGAGAAATATAGGGAAAATTATTAGTGTCAGGCGGTTTTTTACTCGAAAGAATCGGACCACTGAATACTCCTTTCTGCTTGAGCTTTTTTGATCTCAGTACATAATTAACAAAGTAGGCGAATAGTAATTGGATGTTGACAATGAATACAAGCATCAAAGACCAGATCATTGTGATTGGGAGCATAAATACAGACTTGGTCGTCGGGGCCAATAAGCTTCCTGAACCGGGAGAAACTTTAATAGGACATAAGTTTTTCATGAATTCCGGGGGCAAGGGAGGAAATCAAGCTGTCTCAGCAGCAAGAATGGGTGGAAAAGTATCCATGGTTGCGAATCTGGGAGCAGATGTTTTTGGTGATTCAGCCATCGCCAAATTACAACATGAGGGTATAAACTGCGAGGGGATTTCTCGAGATAACGATAGCCCCTCCGGCGTAGCGATTATAAATATAGACGACAAAGGAGAAAATCAGATAGTGGTTGCACCGGGGGCAAACGCAAACTTAAGCATTGATCTTGTTAGCGCTGCTCTTGAACGGATTTCACCAAGCTCAATTGTGTTGCTGCAGTTAGAGATACCGATTGAATCAGTGACTAGGGCGGTTGAGGTTTGCAAACAAAAAGGGTGTAGAATTATGTTAGACCCAGCCCCGGCTCAAGCATTACCAGAATCAGTTTACAAGGGAACCTATTTGCTAACCCCCAACAAGAATGAGGCCGAATTACTGTCAGGCATCTCTATTTCTGATAGAGATTCGTTAACGTGGGCGGCAGAGAAACTTTTGAGGTCTGGTGTCGCCAACGTAGCAATAACTCTTGGTTCGCGAGGAGTATTTTTAGCCAGTGGCGAGAGCAAGCAGTTTTTTGAAGCAAGGTCCGTAAGTGCGGTTGATACTACTGCAGCAGGTGATTGTTTTAGCGGGGCGGTGGCAGCGAGGCTATCACAGGGCTATTCTTTAGTTGAAGGAATAATATTTGGCATATTGGCTTCTTCAATATGTGTGACCAGGCACGGTGCACAAGAGGCAATGCCTTATATTAATGAGGTAAGCTCCCTGTAAAACTGTATCTCGAATCTATAAATCTATTAAAACATATATGAAAAAAGAGAATAACCATGAGATCAATAAAGGCAATATCATTAGTATTCCTGTTTGTATTTTTGCTTAGCTGCGATTCACAGAAGTCAGGACGCTTGGCTACTGATGCGCGTGACGAAGAGAGACCTGTTATCGCATTAGTAATGAAATCTCTTGCCAACGAATTCTTCGTAAATATGGCGAACGGTGCAGAAAGACATCAGGCTGAAAGGACAGATTACGAGCTAATCATCAACGGGATAAGAAATGAGAGTGATCTTGCTCAACAGGTAGCACTTGTGGATCAGATGATTAGTCGAAGTGTCGATGCAATCGTTATCGCACCGGCAGACTCTCAGGCTTTAGTACCAGCCCTCGCTCGTGCCTCGGCTGCTGGGATTGTAATAATTAATATAGACAATCGACTTGAACCTAAAGTCCTGGACGAGTATGACTTGTCGATACCTTTCATAGGTCCTAGCAACAGAGCCGGAGCTAAAATGGTTGGAGACTTTGCTCTGCAGAGCGTCGCGGCAGGGAGTGAAGTCGCGATATTGGAGGGAATTACTTCAGCTGTAAATTCAATAGAGCGAAGGACGGGGTTTGAAGAGGCAATTACCGATGCTGGTATGGATCTAGTTACATTACAAAGTGCCGAATGGGATCAGACAAAGGCTGCCCAAGTCATGGCAGGAATTTTATCGCAATATCCCGATCTCGATGTCATTCTCGCAGCAAACGATAATATGGCTTTAGGGGCTGCATCTGCTGTGGGTATGGCGCGTAGAGAGAAGGAGATCGTCATAGCAGGTTTTGATAATATTTCGGCCGTCCACCCGCTCATCGAAGCCGGGACTGTTATCGCTACAGTTGATCAATTTGGAGATCAACTAGCGGTCTTTGGAATTGAATACGCTATAGAGGCATTGGAGAGTGGTGCAGAGCTACAGGATCGAGAAACGCGCTTGGAACTTGTGACCGCTGAAACTCTGTAGCTGCGGGTAGAGATAGCAACTATGTCGTCATGTCTAGAAGTCGCTGGGCTAACAAAGAGCTTTGCCGCACCTGTTCTTCGGGATTTAAAGCTGCAAATAAAGGCTAGAACCATTCATGGATTGGTCGGAGAGAATGGAGCCGGTAAATCCACGTTTATTAATATAGTCAGCGGATTGCTTGATCCTGATGGCGGCTCCGTCAAGCTTAACGGAAGAAGTTTCAGACCGAGAACTAGGAGGCAGTCACTTGACCAGGGCGTTACTTTGGCCTCCCAAGAGCTTAGCCTAATCGATAATCTCTCAGTTGCAGAGAATATATTCTTGAGTACTCTGCCGACAAAGAACTGCAGGATTGATAGTGCAGAACTTTGGCATAATGCAAAAGAATTATTGGGTTTGGTTGGACTAGAAGAAGGTCTGCTAGAGGCTCCAGTCGCTAATTTATCGCTTGCTGAAAAACAGTTAGTGGAGCTGGCAAAGTCCCTATCTTTGCCTATCGACCGGACTAGTTTGCTGATCTTGGATGAGCCGACAGCTGCGTTGAATTCTTTTCAAGCCGAGCGTCTGCATAAAATACTGCTAAATAGGGCGCAGCAAGGGGTGAGCATTCTTTATGTGTCGCACCGGCTGGAGGATGTTCTTTCTGTATGTGATGAAGTATCTGTTCTTCATGACGGCGAGATCAAGTTAACTTCTCCTGCCGGTCAATTGACCAGTGACCGATTAATAGAGGTCATGACCGGAAAAGAGCTGCGACGGCAAGGTGAGAATACGCCGAGAGCGTATGGAAAAGTTAGGTTGAGGGTTGAAGATCTCTCAAGTAGAGACTTACCGCACGCAGTCTCACTAGTATGTCACAGTGGAGAGATATTGGGAGTTGCTGGATTGTCGGGGTCAGGTCGATCAGAGCTGCTTCATGCTATGTTTGGATTTGGTCTCGAGAGGAAAGGTAGTGTAATACTTTGCGGCCCTGAACAGGGAAGTGAGGCCCAGGTGAAGATCAATTCTCCTAGCGAAGCAGTAAAGAATGGAATTGGTTTAATTGCCGAAGATAGAAAATCTCAGGGCATTTTTGCGAATCAAACTTTGTCGATGAATGTGACTGTGGCCGCACTGGGTAAGCTCGGGAAAGGATTGAATGCATTGTTTCCCTATCGAGAAAAGCAGCGAACTATGCAGCTGATATCTTCGCTGAAAATTAAATGTGTTGGGCCCTCTCAGACCATAGACCGGCTGAGTGGGGGAAACCAACAAAAGGCCCTCCTTGCTCGGTGGCTGGAGGTAGAGGCGAGTGTCTGGCTTTTAGATGAGCCCACCCGCGGAGTCGATGCAGAGTCTAAGTTGGCGATTCATAGACTGCTTAGAGAACTCCGAGATAGAGGTGTTGCTTTAATTATTGTTTCAAGTGAAATGGACGAGTTGACCAGCTTGTGTGATCGAATCCTTGTGATGTCAAATAAGAAGCAAGTCGATACCTTTGCTCGTGGTTGTTGGAGTAAAACACTATTACTAGAAGCGGCTTTCAGTGAATACAGGACTAAAGAGTTGGGCTAACTGGGTCATAACAATATTTTTGGAATTTCATGTTCATGCAATCTGTAATTAAATTCTTGAAATCATTGAGGGAACTTTCGTTATCTTTCGATGAGCTTTTTATCTTGCTTGCCCTGTTTATGCTAACTATGTTTTTTGGTTTTACAGCAGAGAATTTTTTTTCTGCGAGTACATTATTCTCGATTTTAGCCCAATTGCCGACGTTGACTGTGATTACAATAGGCATGACACTTGTATTAATCAGTGGTGGCATCGACTTATCTGTTGGTTCCGTTGTCGCGCTATCAAGTGCCATCATCGGCATAAGTTTTTCGGTGCTTGAGTTGCCTTTCTTCCTTGCAGCAGTTTTGGGAATTTTTGCTGGCGGTTGCGCTGGGTTGGTAAACGGTATTCTTGGTAGCTACTTTCGTTTGCCTATTTTTATTGTCACACTCGGAATGTTGGAAATTTCGAGAGGTATGGCGTATATGATTACTAGTTCCCAAACTGTTTATGTTGGCCCCACCATCCAATGGCTTTCTCTACCAATACCAGGTCTAGGAATATCCTTCTCCTTTGTTATTGCCCTTTTGTTAGTTGTGGTTGCTCAACTTATCTTAACTAAAACGGTTTTTGGACGTTACCTGATAGCTATAGGAACTAATGAAACAGCCGCAAAAATTTCAGGTATTCGCACGGAACCTTATCTGGCATCGGTATTGGTTGTCTCTGGAATACTAGCGGGCATAGGTGGACTAATGAGCGCATCTTACCTTGGGGCCTCTGATCCGAATGCTGCAATTGGATTAGAACTTTCGGCCATTGCGGCGGCAGTCATTGGGGGTACGAGTTTAATGGGAGGAAGGGGTTCCGTGATCGGGGCCTTTATTGGAGTCTTAATCATTTCAGTTCTACAAAATGGGTTAGCACAACTCGGGGTCTCAGAGCCTTCCAAACGACTGATAACAGGCATGGTGATAATTTTAGCGGTTTTAATTGATCGCTGGAGACATCGCTAACAGGAGGTGATGTATATGGAATTTCTAAAAATCTCCTAGCGAGATATTTTTCCTTTAGGACGGATCAGTTTCTGCGTCCGGGAAATTCTGCTAAAGTTAATTCAAAGACTTATTGTCTATTGTGATGCTGGGAGTCAAATAATGAGCAGTAAAAAGTTAAAGCAAAGAGATGCATTAATTTTTAACCGAAGGGCGTTTGTTAGCTCATTGACCTCACTAGGGGTAGGTTTTGGCATAGGCTCTACAGGGCTTTTAGCGGCGCCAAACTCACCCCCTATACCAGTCTCAGCGATTAACCATATGACGATAGCTGTATCAAACCCTACTGCCTCCGTGGAATGGTATCAGCGGCTGTTTGGTATGCCGATTGCTGCACGTCAGGGCAATACTACAGTCTTACAAGTAGGTGATGGGCCACAGTTTATGGCGATCGGAGGTAGATCCAGCAAAGATCCGCGGATTACTCATTATTGCTTGGATGTAGATGGCTTTAATGATGAGAACTTGCTTAGAATTCTGGCGGAACATGGTGTTACCAACACCGGTCAATCAGGACCAATGCAGTCACGTGTTCGGATGCGAGGACCAGAATTTGGGGGGGCTTCAAATGGCACGCCAGAGCTCTATTTTGAAGACCCAGATGGAATTGTTGTTCAGCTCCAAGATTCTAACTATTGTGGAGGAGAAGGATTGCTTGGTGAAAAGTGTTTAGAGACGCCCGAGCCTGCTCCGGTCGAAGGGCTAATTAAAATAGAGGAATTCAATCATTTTACCCTGTTTGTGTCCGACACTTTGCGCTCAAGGACTTTCTATCAAGGCTTGTTTGGTTTACCAATCGATACTTATCAGGGTTCCATGCCGGTGCTACGAATAGGCGGGAACAGAGAATTTTTGGCTTTGCCTCAGGTTCCAGCTGCCGCAGGAAGGATTCATCACGCGAGTTTCAATGTTGTAGACTTTGATGTTGATAATCTTTTTTCGATTCTAGAGGAGTATGGTCTGGAAGTTCTGGGCGAGTCAAGCAGCGCCTCCGGGCCGCTGCAGACATACGTTACCATGAGAGGCCCTGAGCGCGGAGGAGCACCCGGAGGTACTCCAGAGTTATATTTTACCGACCCCGACGGAATTCTGCTGCAATTGCAGGACATTCGCTACTGCGGCGGAGCGGGCTATTTTGGAGAACAATGTGGCACCGTTGAAAATCCTACGGGCAGTACTTTATAGATCATGAACTGAACCTTGCAACTGATCGCCATTGTACTTTGTGCAGCTATTAGCAATTAGGTTAAACTTCTTGCGGATTTTTCCGATTAACGAGCGAAATCACTCTTCTCGATGTCAATCCATTATCGAAACTCATTTTACCTCCTGACCTCTTTATTTTTTATGTGGGGCCTAATCACTGTTTTGGTGGACTCTCTCATACCTCGACTACGAGAAATATTTGAATTGACCTACTTCCAAGCGGGCTTGGTGCAGTTTGCTTTTTTCATAGCTTACGGATTGACATCAATCCCAGCAGGAAAATTGCTTCACAGAATCGGATATCAAAGAGGAATTATAGTTGGGCTTGCTGTCATGGGGCTTGGTTGTCTCCTGTTTTTGCCAGCCGCGTCTCAGCGCTGGTATGGGCTGTTCTTGCTAGCGTATTTCATACTTGCGTCAGGTATGACTTTACTCCAAGTGGCGGCTAATCCTTTCGTAACCGTTCTGGGCGAACCGGAGACGGCCGCCAGCCGGCTTAATTTATCTCAAGCTTTTAATTCATTAGGAACAACTGTTGCCCCTGGATTGGGAGCTATATTTATTCTTAGCGATAGTGTTTTGAGTAGCGATGAGTTGGCTCGGTTAGATGACATTGACAAGTTCGTTTACCTGACAAGCGAAGCCTCAGCTGTTCAAGGGCCATTTCTAATTCTTGCACTTTTGCTTTTTATGCTTGCGGCAATAATTTTTAAAAGCCATTTGCCTAAGCTTCTCAAGGAAAGGCCCCACTCTCAATATAGTCAGGTCTTTAAAGATAGAAAGCTTGTACTGGGCGCTCTAGGTATCTTTGTTTATGTCGGTGCCGAAGTGACAATTGGTAGTTACTTGATTAACTATTTTCTTGACATGAACCTTGCTGAACTAATTCGTAAAGATCAACTAATGCGAGCTATTGTGGATCGTATTCAGCCAAAGGAACTAGCGTTTGTTGATGATAGTGGTTTGGTCGGTGCTTTTGTCATCTTCTATTGGGGAGGAGCGATGGTGGGTCGTTTTTTTGGTTACTACCTAATGCAGTTCTTTAGTCCAAATAAGATGTTAAGCTGGGCTGCCCTTGTCGCTATATTCATGATCTTAGTTTCAATAGTTAGCGACGGATTCCTCTCACTTTGGTCAATTTTGGGTGTTGGTTTGTTTAACTCAATTATGTTTCCAACAATTTTCAGCATAGCGCTGGAGGATCTGGAAGAATTTAAAGCACAGGGATCCGGCATACTTTGCACGGCCATAGTAGGTGGAGCATTTATTCCACCTTTATATGGGTTTCTTACGGATCAGGTAGGATTTAAAATAGCCTTTTTCTTATTATTACTTTGTTACCTTTATATCTGGCTTTACGGAAGGCAATCAAAAAAAAATGCAACCCCTTAATATTATTTCTGCCGGCACAATACTCGTTTTTCACTGTGGATTGAGTGCTCAAACTAATTATCACCAGTTTATCGATCCATTTATTGGATCAGAGGGGCCAGGTAACGTTTTTATTGGTCCTAGCACCCCATTTGGTATGGCTAAGCCTGGTCCAGATGTGCACTTAAGAGCAAACAGTGGTTATAACGCTGACTTGGAATTACCCTTGCTAGGTTTC
>MDTA01054725.1_pt1 | contig 11245 bp, 10 predicted proteins | sample 811151 | NCBI WGS metagenome assembly MDTA01 (sample SAMN05326648, study PRJNA326480) | marine metagenome | isolation source: seawater | place: Indian Ocean: South | collected 2010 | reverse complement strand
TTATTATCTTTAATCCAAGATAAACCGTCTTTAAAAAGTATCATAGAATTATTTTTTAAATTTAGATCTGAGATCGATCTTTTAAGAGCTAAAAAATTTTTTTTATTTGATTCAATAAAGACTGTTCTTTTAGCACCTCTAGATATTGCTTCAATTCCCAAAGCTCCAGTCCCACTGAATAAGTCTAAACATTGATACTCTTGTATTTCAAATTGCAACCAATTAAACAAGACTTCTCTTAATTTACTTGATGTTGGTCTTAGAGAGCTTTTAAAGTCAAAAGGTATTTTTTTTCCTTTAAGATAGCCTCCAGTTATTCTGATACTATTTTTCATCTATAATATTTTTCTTTAAGTATAATTCATACTATGAGTATTCAAGATAATTTTAGACTAGCAATGCGAAGATATATATATTCCGTAAGCATAATGTCTAACAAAGATGATGCGGGAAATGCAAATGCAATCACCGTATCTTCTGTTACATCAATATCAATGGATCCTCCCAGCCTATTAATTTGTATTAATAAAGCATCAAGAATTCATGACACCTTAACAATTGGATCAAAGTTTTGTATTAATTTATTAAATAAAGATCAGGAAGAACTATCAAATACATGCTCAGATGAGGATAAATATGATCAAAGATTTAATGATAAGAATTGGAACTTAGAAGCTATTCCATTTCTAGGTAATGCTCAAGCTAATATCTTTTGTAAAGTTGATAAGTTATCTTCATATCATACTCATACTATTGTCGTTGGATTGGTTGAAGATGCTAGCTTCTTAGATAAGATTTCTACATTAACATATGTTGATGGAGAGTATCGCTAATAGTTGCATTCTATAGTTATTTCTTCTACTTGACTAATAAAATACTCAGGATCTTCCTCTATAAGATCAACTAACTCCACACCTGAGTATTTTTCTAGCAATTTATCCACCTCACATTCACAACGCTCTCTATCTTCGTCTGGACAATCCAACATCCAACCAATCTTAAAGGCAGTATCTTCATATTGAGAACAACTTAGGAGCAACAAGAAAATTGGCGTTATTAATAAAACTTTTTTCATTTTGAATTTATAACAGTTTATTTAGTTTCAATCAATCCTGTTATAACTTTGTCCAAATGGAAATCGAGATTTTTTGATATTTGGTTAGCAAATGGCATTGGACCATTATTATTCCCATCTCCCACGATATTTACTTTCCTAATAATTCCAACTAAGCCATGAACCATTGACCATAAGGTTATACACTTAAAAGCAACTGTTTCATCGTCATCATTAGACAATTTTTTAAAACTAGATAATAAGATACCAAATAATTTATTTGCTGACTCATTAAGCTCGGGATAATCTGCGTAATTTCCAACAGCAGTTCCAAACATTAAATCGTATGTATTTGCTTTAGTTAAACCAAAATTTATATATTTTTTCCCACATTTAATAAGATATTTTTGTGGGCTTGAATCATTTATAGATGATATTTGGCCGTTTAGTTTTTTAAAGCCTTCGCAGGCTACTGCTGCAAATAAATCTTTTTTAGTTTTAAAGTGTCTATATGGAGCAGTTTGAGATACATTACTTTCTTTAGCTAGTGATCTAATACTTAGTTTAGAATAGCCATCCCTTTCGCATATATTACAAGCGCATTCAATTAGCTCTTTTTTTAAATTACCGTGATGATAAGATTTCATTTTTTAATGTTGACACTGCATACATTATGCATTAATGTTTACACTGCTTACATTAAAATTTTTACAAAAAAATGTCAAATCTAGGAAAACATATATTTTATTTACTATCACTTTTGATGTTCATACCTAGCGCATCCTCAATTGAAGTTATAGAAATAAAAATTCTTGATCAATATTTAATATCAAAAGAGTTTCCTGGGAAGCTGTTACCAACTCAACAATCAAAATTAGCTTTTGAAGTTCCAGGAAAAATACAAGAAATATATGTTGATGTTGGCGATAATGTTAATAAAGGTGACTTGTTAGCTAAGCTTGATGACAGAGAAGCTATCGCTCAACTCAATCAAGCCAAAGCAAGTTATGATTTATCAAAGCAAGTTTTAGAAAGATTTACAGATTTAAGACAGCAAGGTCACATATCTATTCAAGACTTGGATAAAGCAAATTCAGATTTTGTGATTGCTAAATCGCAATATGAGTTTTTTAAAATTAAGTTTGAGCAAACGAGTATAATCGCACCTTTTAATGGCATTATTCAAAGTAGATTTCTAGATACTGGAACAGTGATAAATGCTGGCGCTTCTATTTTAGAGATTATTAATTCAGATTATGTAGAAGCACATATTTCTATACCAACAATATATTTGAATGAAATGAAAATTGGTAAAGAATATAGTTTTAATTTACAAGATAAAAAAACGAATGCAGTATTTGAAAGATTAGCACCAATGTCCCCTGGAGGTTCTGATAGCAGATTAGCTATATTTAGATTTGAAGGATTTTATAATCCTGGATCAATAGCAAATCTAAGTTTAAAAGTATCAAAGAAGGCTAAAGGCACTTGGGTTCCCTTAAAAGCATTGTCACAATCAGAACAGGGGTTATGGTCTGTTTATACAATTGAGAATAATATTGTTGTGCGAGATTTAGTAGAGATTATATATTTTGAAAATAATTATGCCTATGTTAATGGCACCTTAAAAGATAATGATCTCTTGGTATTAGGCGGAGCTTCAAAAATCATAGAAGGGAAGAGAATTAATTAAATTTTAATGATGAAATTTATTACTATATTTCTTGATAGACCAAGAATACTTTTTTTAACCTTAGCATTTATTCTGCTTGCAGGGATTTCTTCAACTTATAGTTTGCCAATTCAAGAAAATCCAGAATTAGCTGAAAGATGGGCTACTGTTACTATTTCTTACCCAGGCGCAACGCCAGAAAGAATAGAAACACAAATTGTTAATGATCTAGAAATAAAATTAAGAGAAATTGTTGAAATTGATCAACTGGACTCAGTGATTACACAAGGATTTTCTGAAACCGTTGTTGAATTAGAGCAAAGTGTACCTCCAAAATTAATTGAAGAAACGTGGTCAAGAATACAAGGCAAACTTGATCAAGTAAGCATACCAGATGGAGCAGCTATGTTGCTTAAAAGATCATCTGGACCCCCAATTACCGTTCAGTATGTAATTGATTGGGAAGGTGAGGGAAAACCTCCTTTAATCATGATGTCGAGGTTAGCGCAACAATTAAAAAGAAAGTTAAGCGCTATACCTGCAACTGAAAAAACTGCAATCTATGGAGAGGCGGAAGAAGAAATTGTCGTTGAGATAAACTCAGCAAAAATGTCATCACTAGGATTAACTTTTCAAGATATAAGTTCAGCTATAAGGTCATATGACAACAAAAAACCAGTTGGAATTGCTGCAAATGCAGACTCAGAGTTTTTAATTAGGTTAAAAGATAATATCAATACTCCTCAGAAGATTGGAGAGATACCTATAAAAGTTATTAATCAATCTGAGATCATTAGACTGCAAGATATTGCTAATTTATCCATGCAACCCTCTAATCCAGTTGAAGATATATTTTTATACAACGGGAAAAGGGTCTTATCAGTTTCAGCTACAGGATCTTTTTCTCAAAGAGTTTTTGATTATGAAAAAAATGCAGAACAGGCAGTTGACGATATGCGTCAGTCACTACCAGAAGAATTTAGAATTGAGCGTATTTATGATGAATCAAAATATGTTTCATCTAAATTTAATGAATTAATTATAAGTTTTTCATTAGCTTCTTTTTTTGTCCTAAGTTTAAGTTTCTTTTTTCTTGGAATTAGACCTGGACTAATAGTAACTGCAATTCTTCCATTTTCTGTATGCCTTGTTTTGCTTGGTTGTAGACTGATTAATTTGCCTCTCCATCAAACATCAATTACTGGGATTATTATTGCTTTGGGATTATTAATTGATAATGGGATTATTGTAGTTGAGGATTATAAATACAGGAGGTCGATAGGGCTTTCTGTAAGAGATTCAATTAATGAAACACTAGTTCATATCTCAACTCCTTTAGCAGCAGCAACAGCAACTACGGTATTTGCATTTATGCCGATAGTGACTGGAGAAGGGTCTAGTATAGAGTTTGTTGGCGGATTAGCTTTGACGGTAATTATGTCAATCATTTCCTCATTAATGTTGGCTTTAATTATGGTGCCTGTTTTGATGAGTTATATGGAACGTATTCCATATTTCGCAAATATAGAAGTCCATCAGGAAGGTTACAGAAATAAGAAGATACTAGCAAAGTACCGAACATTTCTTTCATGGGCATTTGAATCACCGCGTCGCGCGATCTTAATTTCAATAACTTTGCCATTGCTTGGTTTTTTATTATTTGGCTCCATTCCAAAGGATTTTTTTCCTGCAAATGATAGAGATATGTTTAGGATTCATATTGAACTTCCAACAAATTCATCTACTTTACGTACACTTGAACGTGCGAAGCAAGTAAGAGAGCAGGTTATTGAAAGCGACTTAATTGAAATTGATCGAGATTATTGGTTTATAGGAAGATGGATGCCAAGAGTGCTAATGAATATCGTTGGGGGTGAAGAAAAAAATGGTGCCAATAATAATGCGCAGGCAGTTTTTTATGCAAAAAACTACTATGAGATGATTGATAATTTGCCAGAGCTATCTAGGATGTTAACATCAAAAAATCCTGATTTAATTATTTTTGTAGATAGCTTTCAATCAGGCCCACCTGTTTTCTCGGATATTAATTATGCTATTTTAGGTGATGATGTAAACATCCTAAGAAAGTTGGGCTCTGAATTAGAATTAATAATAAATAATGCTCCAGATATAAGCCATACGAAATCAGAAGCAGCATACTCAAATACTAATATTGAGTTTGAATTTAATAGTTCAAATGTATCTATATCCGGTAACAATACTGAACTTTTAGTTAATGAGCTATTTGCTAATAATAATGGAGTGGTTGTTAGTTCTATGCTGGACTCAAATAAAGAAATACCAATAAGAGTAAAAGGATCAAGAGACACTTTAGACATAATAGGCGATACCAGCTTTTTATCAATTCCTTCTCAAGACGGCATTGATTTTATTGGGAACTTTGGAAAAACGAGAATAAATAAAACCACCTCATATGTTACTAGACGAGACAGTCAAAGAGTGAATCAAGTTGAGGGTTGGATATGGACAGGGACCTTGCCATATGGAACTGAGCAATTTATAAAAAAAGATATAGAAATATTTCAAAATAGATTGCCTCCTGGTTATGCAATGGTTATTGGAGGTGAAGCTGAGTCCAGAGGAAAGTCTCAGTCACAAATATATTCATCCGCGCTCATATATATTTTATTAATTACAATTGGCTTGGTAGCTGCTCTTAATTCTTTTAGACAAACTATTTTAATTCTGTCAGTGGCTTTATTCTCAATTGGGTTATCTTTTCTTGGGCTTAAAATTGGACAACAAAACTATGGTTTTATAGGAACCATAGGAGCGCTAGGTTTAATTGGTTTATCGATAAATGATTCTATAATTGTTTTGTCTCATATAAAGGAAAGAGCTAATAAAATTAAAATGACAAAAGCTGAATTAATTGAAGTGGTAATAAGATCTACAAGACATATTATCACTACTTCATTAACAACTTTAGGGGGATTTTTACCATTAATCTTTGCAAGCATTTTCTTTAGACCATTGGCATGGGCCATGAGTATTGGAGTTATTGGGGCAACTCTGACAGCCTTGCTTTATATTCCAGCTATGTTTATTTGGTTAAATAAAATTAAGAATTAGAACACTCTTTTGAACAATAAAATTTCCCAAATTTCTTAATCACAAGAGAATTATGGACATGTATTTGGCATTTTGTGCACAAAATCATTTGATCTGCCTTTTTTTTTGGTTTGTTGGAATTAAAGAAAATAGTCTTTATCAGGGAAAGCCACTTAAATTTTGATTTTATATATCTTATTAATACATAAATTAAAATTAAGGTTATTATTGCTACTACTAGGTATGTCACTAAATCTAATTATTTCTTTGTGGTTTCGTATCATCAAGAAAACTCCAAGACCAGTTTCTTCTTGCAGTTTGTTTAGACTCTTCATCAGGATAGTTAATATTTATTATCACCCTTACATCTTCCAACAATTCGGAGTAACCAAGAGATTCGTAACTTACTTCTAAAATTTTTAATGCACGATAATTTTCACTAGAGTTAGGTATATTCTCAATTACATAATTTGCTCTTCTAATTGCCGCAATATAAGCATCGATAGTTAAATAATAGTCTGCTGCAGCTAATTCATTTTTAGCAATCATATTTCTTAAATAAACATTTCTTTGTTTTGCGTAAGGAGCGTATTGACTATCTGGAAATCTGGTTAGGAACTCAGTTAATTCTGCAAATGATTGTTTAGCCCCAGAAATATCTCTGTTAGATAAATCAGTATCAGCTATTCTTGTTAAAAATTGACGGTCTCTTGTGTAACTACTAAGACCTTTCATAAAATATGCATAGTCAATGTTTGGGTGTCTAGGATGTAGGCGAATAAATTTTTCTGCAGCAGAATGAGCCGCTTCAGTTTCAGAATTCATAAAATGCGCATAAATGAGTTCAACTTGTGCTTGTTCAGCATATTTACCAAAAGGATATCTTGTTTCAATGGCCTCCAACGACTCTATAGCCCCATAATAATTTCTTGCATTCATTCTTCTTTGAGCCTGGTCATAATAAATTTTCTCAGGTTGCTCAACTTCAGGTCCATCAGAATTACACCCATTAAGAATAAACATCGTTAATGGAACTAGAAGCAATGATGTATAAAACTTTTTTGAAATTTTCATTATTTGATTGCTATTTTACCCGCATAATTACAATTTGTTCTTGAAAAACGTAAAATTAGAACAATTTTTTTTAATTAAGTTCAAATGGAAATTATAAAAAGTGTACCAATCGAATATTCAAAAATGAGATTTGATAAAGTCTCATCTTTAATATTTAATGAATTTTCAAGAACTCAAATCAAGAAATGGATTATAGAAGGAAGGATTTTACTAAATGATGAACTTGCTTTGCCAAAGGACATTGTTTATGAAGAGGATGAGATTCGAATCAATCCTATTTCTGAAGAAAAAACTAATTGGACTCCCCAAGATATTTTAATTGAAGTAATTGATGAACAAAAAGATTACATGATAATAAATAAACAATCTAATTTAATAATGCATCCTGGTGCAGGATGTAATGATGGGACTTTAGCAAATGGATTATTGTTTCACTACCCTGAATTAAGGAATATTCCAAGGGCTGGAATTGTTCACCGCTTAGATAAAGATACATCTGGATTGCTTTTAATAGCAAAAACTGAAAAATTTAGAAATTATTTTGTTGATTTATTACAAAAAAGGATGGTCACCAAGAAATATTATGCCATTGTAGTTGGAAAAGTGATTGGTAGCTTTGATATAAACGATCCAATTGGAAGAGACAAGACAAATAGAACAAAAATGTCCGTTAGAGTTGATGGTAAAAAGGCTGAAACGTTTGTGCATGCAAAAGAAATATTTAAAAATTACTCTTTGTTAGATGTATCAATTAAAAGCGGAAGAACCCACCAAATTAGAGTCCACTTAAGTAGCAAGAAATATCCAATTATTGGAGATAAAACATACAATCCTGCAAAAAATATTTCAAAGGGCACAAATGAATATTTAAAAGAGATACTTCATGAGTTTCCTAGGCAGGCCTTACATTCATACCATCTATCATTTAAAGAATTTGAAACTAATGAACTTAAAACATACACATTAGACATACCAGATGACATGAAAAATCTTATAAATGCATTAAAAAAACATATTTAAAATTTCAAAAAGACTTGTTTTTATAAGTAAGATTAATGTATAAACCTTTTTCTTGGAAAAATTATTATGAAATTAGCAGGAAATGATATGTTAATTCAATCTCTTATTAATGAAGGAGTTGAATATATTTTTGGATATCCGGGCGGTGCTGCATTACATATTTATGATTCAATTTTTAAGCAAAAGCAAATGCAGCATATTTTGGTTAGGCATGAACAGGGTGCGACGCACGCTGCTGACGGTTATGCCAGAGCAACAGGAAAGCCTGGAGTAGTAATGGTAACTTCTGGTCCTGGAGCTACAAATGCAATAACAGGCATTGCAACCGCTTTCATGGATTCTATTCCAATGATAGTAATTTCTGGCCAAGTTCAAAGTCACTTAATTGGAACAGATGCATTCCAAGAAACAGATATGATTGGCGTATCAAGACCCATAGTAAAACATAGTTTTACTGTAGATCATCAAACTAATATTCCAAGAATAGTGAAAGAGGCTTTTCATATAGCTACCTCAGGAAGACAAGGACCTGTAGTAATTGATATACCTAAAGATCTCACCAATCCAACAGATGTTTTTGAGTACGAGTATCCAAATAAAATTAATATAAGGTCATACAACCCACCCGTGAAACCTGAGCAGTCGCAAATAGATAGAGTGGTAGAGGCAATTTTAAAATCAAAAAAACCAGTAATTTATGCAGGCGGTGGAACTATCTCTAGTAATGCATCTGCTGAACTAAGAGAACTAAATAGTTATATTAACATTCCTGTAACTAATACATTAATGGGTCTTGGAGTTTATCCGGCAACTGACAAAAATTTCTTAGGTATGTTGGGTATGCATGGAACATACCAAGCAAACATGGCAATGCACAATGCAGATTTAATTCTTGCAATTGGAGCAAGGTTTGATGATAGGATTACCAATACTCCTGAAAAATTTGCACCAGATGCAACAATAGTTCATTTTGATGTAGATCATTCTTCGGTTTCAAAAATAATCGAAGCTGATATAGCAGTTTTTGGTCAGGTAAAAGATTCGTTGGAAGCGATCAATGAAACTATAAAACAAAGAATCTCAGAAATTGATAGTAAGAAATTTGATGACTGGCATCAAGAAATAGCTCTCTGGAGAGAGACTCATGGACTTAATCATGATTTGTACAAAGAAACCTCAGATAAAAATCCAATACTTCCTCAAGCAGTTGTTCAGCATATCTATCATGCCTCAGGAGGTAATGCTTTTGTAACTTCCGATGTTGGACAACATCAAATGTTTGCAGCGCAATATTATCATTTTGATAAACCCAGAAAATGGATTAATTCTGGAGGTTTAGGAACAATGGGTTTCGGATTGCCATCTGCAATGGGTGTAAAGTTAGCTTTTCCTGAAGAGGAAGTCATTTGCATCACAGGTGAGGGGAGTATTCAAATGTGTATTCAAGAGCTATCTACATGTTCTCAATATAAGCTTCCTATTAAGATATTTAACATAAATAATTTAGCATTAGGTATGGTTAAACAATGGCAAGATATGAATTATGATGGAAGGCATTCTTCTATTAGCTATGAGGACTCATTGCCTGATTTTAAAAAGTTAGTAGAGTCCTATGGTCATGTTGGAATAAAAATTACAAAAAATTCTGATTTGAAGAGCGGCATTGAAGAAGCATTTTCAATAAAAGACAAGCTAGTGTTTGTAGATATTTATGTGGATCCAAACGAACATGTTTACCCTATGCTAGTGGCTCCAAATGGCAGCTTAAAAGACATGTGGCTATCAAAAGGAAACAAAACATGATTAAACGCCAACTGACATTAATTATGGAAAATAAACCTGGAGCATTGGCAAGAGTTGTTGGATTATTTCATCAAAGAGGATATAACATTGATAGTTTGCATGTAGATCCAATTGATAACTTTGAGCCATATAGGTTTATTGAAGATGAATTGAATATAAAATTTACTAAAGGAGAAGTTTCCAAATTAATTATAAAAACCACTGTTGGCGACGCTCTAATGAGACAAATATTAAGACAAATAAATAAATTAATAGAGGTTATTGCTGTTAGTGATGATGAGAGTACATACTTAAAGGGGATATTAAGAGATGAAAATTTATTATGATGATGACGCTAATCTTGATTTAATAAAAGAGTTAAAAGTAACTATAATTGGATATGGTTCCCAAGGTCATGCTCACGCAAATAATTTAAAAGACTCAGGTGTAAACGTTACAGTTGGCTTAAGAGAAAATTCAGTCTCTTGGAACAAGGCTTCTAATTCCGGACTTAATGTATTACCAGTTACCGAATCTGTAAAAGATGCAGATTTAGTGATGCTTCTTGCGCCAGATGAATTTCAGAAAAGCATTTTTGAAAAAAGCATTAAACCTAACATACAAACTCACACTATATTAGCTTTTGCGCATGGCTTTAATATTCACTTTAAAAAAATAATTCCAAATGATACAAATAGTGTAATAATGATTGCTCCAAAGGGGCCTGGCCACACTGTCAGAAGTACTTATATTAAAGGTGGCGGAGTGCCATCTCTGATAGCAATCTATAATGATCAAATTATTGATAAAAATTATAATGCAAAAGATATAGCTCTTTCATACGCTAAAGCAAATGGTGGAACCAGAGCAGGAGTTTTAGAAACAACTTTTAAAGAAGAAACAGAAACAGATCTATTTGGAGAGCAGGCTGTCTTATGTGGCGGCATGACAGCATTAATAAAAGCTGGATTTGAAACACTTGTTGAAGCTGGATATAGCCCAGAAATGGCATATTTTGAATGCCTTCATGAAACAAAACTCATTACTGATTTAATTCAAGAAGGAGGCATAAGTAATATGCATTACTCTATTTCAAATACTGCTGAGTATGGTGATTATAAAAGTGGACCCAAAATTATTACCAATAAAACTAAAGAGGCAATGCAGGAGGTTTTAAAAGACATCCAATCAGGAAATTTTGCTGATGAATTTCTTGACGATTGCAGGCAAAGTAACGATGGATCTGGCGGACCATTTATGAAATCTAATAGAAAAAATACTGAAGATCATCCAATTGAAAAAGTTGGAAAAGAGCTAAGATCTAAGATGAGATTTCTTGATTCTGAAAAATTAGTTGATAAAGAAAAAAATTAGTAAAAAAAAGCCTTTCTTATTATCCATAACTCCGTTAGAATACCCTTCCCGTCCTACGAGACGGTTGTTATTTAAAATATTTGGTTACTCGTGTGGGTGTTCAAAATACGAGATAAATTTAGATTTTTTTATAAAATCAAACAAACATGATATTAATTGAAGAGTTTGATCATGGCTCAGATTGAACGCTGGCGGTA
>MDTA01154184.1_pt1 | contig 11247 bp, 13 predicted proteins | sample 811151 | NCBI WGS metagenome assembly MDTA01 (sample SAMN05326648, study PRJNA326480) | marine metagenome | isolation source: seawater | place: Indian Ocean: South | collected 2010 | reverse complement strand
CGATTAATAAAAAAAATAGGAATATTTAGAGTAAAAGCTAAAAGTATATTCTATTTGTCTAAAACCTTAGTTGAGAAATATAAAGGGAAAGTACCTTGCACCTATGAGGAATTAGAACAGTTGCCTGGCGTAGGCCACAAAACTGCTAGTGTCGTCATGTCTCAAGGCTTTGGTTTTCCTGCTTTTCCAGTGGACACTCATATTCATCGACTAGCTCAAAGATGGGGTTTGACGAATGGAAAAAATGTTGTGCAAACTGAAAAGGATTTAAAAGCAGTCTTTCCAAGAAAATACTGGAACAGACTTCACCTCCAAATAATTTGGTATGGCAGGGAATATTGTAAGGCTAGAGATTGTTATGGAATTACTTGTAAAATTTGCAAAAGCTGTTATCCCAATAGAAAAAAACCTGTTAAAACAAAAAAAGCTTAAATGAAAATTTTAGGAATCGGCAACGCTATCGTTGATGTAATTTGTAAAATTGAGGAAAGTTTTATCACTCAAAATAAATTAAAGAAAAGTACGATGAAACTTGTTGATGAAACTGAATTTAAAAAATTATTATCTAATCTTAAAATTGAAGAAACTGTTTCAGGCGGTTCAGTAGCAAATTCAATAGTAGGTCTAGCGCAACTTGAAAATAAAGTTGGCTTTATAGGAAAAGTCAGCGATGATGCTTTGGGTAACAAGTATGAGGAAGGGTTAAAAAAAGAAAAAGTACAATTCTTTTACAACAAGAAAAAAGAGGTAATTCCAACGGGAACTTGTTTAATATTAATTACACCCGACTCTGAAAGAACAATGGTAACTTTTCTTGGTACTGCAGGTAAAATTAATGAAAACGATATTGATAAGAATGCAGTTAGGAATAGTGAAATCTTATTTTTAGAAGGTTATCTTTGGGACGAAGGTGAGCCAAAGAAAGCATTTGAAAAAGCAATAAATAGTGCAAATAAAGTTGCAATGTCATTGTCAGATCAATTCTGCGTGGAGAGACATAAACCAAATTTTCTAGAATTAGTTAAAAATAAATTAGATATTACGTTTGCAAATGAGCAAGAAATAATGTCGTTAATCGATGTCAAAAAATTCGATGATGTTATTAGTTTTGCTAAAAAAACAAATAAATTAATTGTTATTACACGTGGAGAAAAAGGTGCGATAGCAATTTACAAAAATGAAATAGAGGAATGTTCTGCAAAAAAGAATCTCCAAATAAAAGATTTAACGGGCGCAGGGGATTTATTTGCAGGTGGTTTTTTACATGGTTTAATTAATAATAAGTCTATTAAAGAAAGTTTAGAAGTTGGGACGGAAATGTCTTCAAAAGTAATCCAAATAATTGGAGCCAGACTAAATTAGTTTTATTTTTTTTTTCTTTTAAAACTACCTTTACCTTTTTTTGGCCTTACTATTCGTTTTCTATATTTCGATGTAAAAAGGTCTTTTGCAATTTTATTTCTTTTTTTCATAAATAATAACCATCTTTATTATTAAGTATAAATTTATCGTCCATAAATTTTTCTATTATCTTTTTTCTCAATCTGTAGATGTGTGTCTCAACTGTGTGAGTATCTGCATCAGCTGAGTAGTTCCAAACAGTTGATAAAATATAATCTTTAGAAAGCGGTTTCTTATTATTTAGAAATAACTCTAGTAACTGAACTTCTTTTTCTGTTAAAACAATATATCTCTCAGATAAAGAAAGTTTTTTTTCATTCTTGTTGAGTAAATAATTTTTTATTTGTAGCGATGAATTTTTGTAAAATTTTTTCTTTGCAACTGTTTTTTCTATTACTTCATTTAATTCTCTTAATGTTGTAGGCAGTTCTAAATTTGCATCAAAATTATTTGTAAGATCTTCTTTTTTGCCTGCACATATTTTTATTGAATTTTTACTATCAATGTAATTTTTTTGATTTTGATCTTGTAAAGTGTCAATATGGAAAAGGATTGTATTAGGATCATCATTAATATCATCAAATAAAGGATTAAACTTTAAATATGTTTTTAATTCATTTAAAGTTGATACAAATGAAGAAGGGCCGAGAATTCTAACGTTTAATCTATGCATATTTTAATAAATAAAAAAAATCTTACTTATAATAACTATAAAGCAAAATGCGCTATAGGTAAAAGAGGAATTGGTTTTAAAAGAAAAGAAGGAGACTTCATTACGCCAAAGGGGAAATATAAAGTTAAATATATTCTTTACAGAAAAGATAGAATCAAGAAAATTCAATCTAAAATTAAAAAAATTGCTATAAAAAAGAATATGGGTTGGTGCAATGATGCAAAATCTGCAAATTATAATAAATTAATTAAATTACCTTCATCTAATAGTCACGAAAAACTTTATAAAAAAGAAAGAATTTATGATCTTGTTTTAGTTTTAAATTACAATATGAACCCGATTGTCAAAGGTAAAGGCAGTGCAATTTTCATTCATGTCGCAAAAAAAAACTATAAAAAAACCGAAGGTTGTGTAGCTTTAAAAAAAATACACCTTTTAAAAATTGTAGAAGGACTAAAAAAAAATACTTTAGTCAAGATCGTGAGCCAAAAATAGAGCTACCAACTCTTATAAAATTTGATTCATTTTTTATAGCCTCTATATAATCTGCTGACATGCCCATACTTAAATTTTTAAGAGACAGTGATTTATTTAGTTCATTTAAAGATTTAAAGTACTTATCAGCATTTTGATCCATTGGTGGTATTACCATCAATCCAATTACATTGAGATTAATTTCACGTGTGCAATAATTATAAAAGGTTTCTAACTCACTTACTGGTATGCCTGATTTTTGAATTTCATTTCCTATATTTACTTGAATAAAATAACTTAAATTTTTATTCAGATTTTTTTCATGTTTAGCAAGATTATCAGCCAATTTTTGATTATCTACAGAATGAATATAATCAAATAATTGAACAGCATCTTTTGCTTTATTACTTTGTAACTTGCCGATCATGTGAAGTTTTAAGTTTTTATTCTTAGTTTTTTCTTTCGTCCATTTTGATTGAGCCTCTTGAACTTTATTTTCTCCAAAATGATCGTGGCCATAATCTATTACGGGCTTAATATAGTCTAAGGTAAATGTTTTACTAACGGCTATAATATTAACTGGCTTATTTGGTTTAAGGGAAGATATTTTCGATTTTATCTTTTCTAATCTTTCAACTATTGTATTCATATGTTTACAAAAAAAATTAAATATTTTCTATTAATTGAAAATATCAAAGATATAGATTTAAAAAACATAAAAATTCGTAATAAATTTTCAATAATTTATCGAAATAATAATAAAATTGATAATTTAAATGAGCTCTCAAAGTTTAGACGTCAATGCAGAGTAAAAGCCATAAAATTTTACGTAGCCAATAATAACTCACTTGCTTTTTCTTTAAATTCTGATGGTATTTATTTGTCTGCTTTTAACAAAAATCTTAATGTTCTTAGTTTTAAAAAAGTAAATTTTGAGATTATTGGTTCAGCACACAATCTTAGAGAAATAGCCTTAAAAAAAAAACAAGGATGTTCTTTTATTTTGTTATCCAAACTATTTACTGTTGATTACAACAAAAAGGCCCCTTGTTTAGGTATTCTAAAATTTAATAACTTTTATAAAATCTCAAGAAACTTAATTCCACTCGGAGGGATAAAATCTGAAAATTTGAATAGTTTAAAAAATGTGTTTGGTGAGGGATTTGCAATTTTGTCTGAAGTAAAAAAAAAGCCGGCTAATATAATTAACCGGCTTTTCTAATTTTTAGTTTACTTAACTAATTAAAATGCCATTTGTACTGAAAACATCGTTTCTTTAACATCGTTGTTTTCTGTATATGTAGCATTATCGTGGCTGTTCATAGCTATACCAAGAGTCATTCCACCCATTGTGTATGCAGCTTGTAAACCATCTGACTCCATCTCCATTTGCGCCGCGTTTCTTGTAGTTTGTGGCTGAGATTTTTCATTCTCGTAAGATAGTGATAGATTGTCGTTTACGTTGAAAGAGATAGAATACTTAGTGTTTTCAACACTTTCTACTCTGTCAGCCGTGATTAAGTTCACTGGAAATGCAGTAAAGTTTTTTGAGTAACCAATTACCGCTGGACCAGCTGAGAACTTAGCATAGTAAGCACCTGATTCAGGTTTTTGATCTACAGCACCTGACACATTGTCAAATGTTAAGTAGTCTGCACCAATTTCTAATCCATCCAACATTGGGATTTCATTAGCTTTTACTTGGTAATGCATTACAGATGTACCACCTGCTGTGATTGTTAAACCACCTGCAGCTGTTGTCTCTGTGTTTGCAGCAGTTCCTGAATTTTCAGAACCTGTTGATGCATAGTCACCACCATCTGTTGCGTTTCCTGACGGAGCGTAACCGATTTTAGCAGTTATACCGTAAGGTAACATTCCTGCTGGTGTGTGATATTGAATGTTATCATAACCATCTATGTCGTATGTATCATACATAAGTTCTGCAAATGCAGTATCAGATGGTCTTGAGATAACTGATTGTGATGCAGCATTATCTACACCTAATCCACCCTCACCTAAAAAGATACCAATTGTACCTTGTGGAGTTGTAAGTGTTAATTTAGCATCATCGTTAGTTGCAGCTGATTCTACAGCGTCGATGTCGACTGCGTAGCTCCATGTGTAACCGTTATCTAATTCACCGCTAGCACCTAGAGTAAATTCGTTCTCAATACCTAGTTGCGGAGCAGTTGATTGCGACGCAGCAGTACCATCAGAAGATGTTATTACATACGAAGCTTTCGCGCTACCAGTTACGTTTAATTCACCAGCTTTCGCTACGCCGAATGAAAATAAAACAACTGATAACATTGCTATTACTTTTTTCATTATGTTTCCTTTTGTTATTAAATTAATTGAATTAATTTATGATAGTTTTTAGTGCTAAAGAGCTTTAATTTCCTTTAGAATCCAAGAAAACACGTCTTTTTCTGCCAGATGTGGTATTTATGCAACATATCGGGTATGCTTTTTTTCCTTATAAATCCAGCTATTTCATTGTTTTACCTAAATTCTATTTTATAAAGGACTAATGTTCTTAAAAATTTCAAAAAAAATCATTATTTTTTCAGTTTTAGTGCTTTTTTTAACTTCGTGCGGAAAAAATTTTTTCAAATACACTCCTGCGAAAGATAATCCAACAAAGGGACTTGAAAGAGCTAGAAAAAATGTTGAGGAAGGTCGCGGTATATCTATAGGTAAGATAGGAAGAAATAGAGGTACTAATTATGAGTTTAGTACATCAAATCCGTTGTGGAGAGCCTCGTTGGATATTTTAGATTTTATGCCAATGTCAACTGTCGATTATTCTGGAGGAACTATTGTTTCAGATTGGTACAATGATGGATCAAGAAATAATGAGTCAATAAAAATTACTATACGTTTTTTATCAAATGATGTTAGAAGTGAAAGTTTAAGAGTTGTAGTTCATAAAAAAAATTGCTCAGTTAATCAAAATTGTAAAATTAATTTATTAAACAACTCTGTTTTAGTTCAAGAGTTACAGAGTTCTATTTTAAGAAGAGCTGCTAAGATAGAAATTGAACAAAAAAAAAATAAAAAAAAATAAGTAATATTTATGGAAAGAATTAGTTTTCAAGCAATTGAAAAAAAATGGCAAAAGATATTCTCAAACGAAAATTTATATAACAAGGGTGGAAAAAAGTTTTATTGTTTAGAGATGTTTCCATATCCATCTGGAAAAATTCACATGGGTCATGTTAGAAATTACACAATAGGAGATGTGGTTGCTAGATATAAATTCTTAAACGGCTTTAACGTATTACATCCGATGGGATGGGACTCATTTGGTTTACCAGCTGAAAATGCGTCTAAATCTAATAATCTTCATCCAGACGAATGGACCAAAAAAAATATTGACACCATGCGAAAACAACTGAAGATGCTAGGTCTTTCAATTGATTGGGACTTGGAAGTTTCTACTTGCGATGAAGAATACTACAAACATCAACAAGCAATATTTATCGATTTATATAACAAAGGGTTTGTTTCTCGTAAAGAAACTTATGTAAATTGGGATCCAGTTGAACAAACAGTGCTAGCGAATGAACAAGTAATTAATGGAAGAGGTTGGAGATCAAATGCGGTTGTTGAAAGAAAAAAATTATCACAATGGTTTTTTAATATTACTAGATTCTCAAATGAGTTGTTAGACGATCTCGATAAATTAGTTGGTTGGCCTGATAAGGTAAAGTTGATGCAACAAAATTGGATTGGTAAATCTTTTGGCTGTGAACTAATATTTAATATATCAGAAAAAAAGGAAACTATTAAAGTTTTTACTACTAGACCCGATACTATATTTGGTGCAACATTTTTAGCTTTATCTCCTGATCACCAATTTAATAAATTATTTTTAAAAGATGAAAAATTTAAGTTGTTTAAAAAAGAATGTGACAAGACTGGCACTACAGAAGAGGCCTTAGCCAATGCTGAAAAACTTGGCTATAACACGAATTTATTTGTAGACCATCCATTTATCAAGGGTAAAAAAATTCCAATTTTTTTTGCTAATTTTGTATTAATGGATTATGGAACTGGTGCAATTTTTGGTTGCCCTGCGCACGATCAGCGAGATTTTGAGTTTGCCAATAAATACAATTTAGAAATCATCAGAGTTGTATCAGAAAATGGAAATAATTCTGAATTAAAATTAAGAGAGGCTTTTGTAGGTGATGGGAAAATTATCAATTCCTCTTTTTTAAATGGTTTAAAAATAAGCGATGCAAAAGAAAAAATAATTAATGAAATAGAAAAAAAGAATTTGGGAAAAAGAAAAACACTTTTTAGACTTAAAGACTGGGGAATTTCTAGACAACGTTACTGGGGTTGTCCAATACCAATGATTTATTTGGAGGACGGATCCATAGTGCCTGTCCAAAAAGAGGAATTACCTGTTAAATTACCAAAAGATATCGACTTAAAATCAGCTGGAAACCCTTTGGCTAATCATCCAACGTGGAAAAATACAATTCATAAACCTTCTGGAAAAAAAGCATTAAGGGAAACAGATACTCTAGATACTTTTGTCGACTCTTCATGGTATTTTTTAAGATTTTGTAGTCCAAAATATTCTAGCGCACCATTCGAGGAGGATAAAATTAATTACTGGATGCCAGTTGATCAATATATAGGTGGAGTAGAACATGCAATTTTACATCTTTTATATTCTCGTTTTTTTTCAAAAGCTATAAATGTGTGTAACAAAAATTTAAAAATTTCAGAACCTTTTAAAAATTTATTTACTCAAGGTATGGTATGCCATGAGTCTTATAAAGATGAGAAAGGTAACTGGCTTTACCCTAGCGAAGTTAAGAAAAAAAACGATAAAAAATTTATAAAAAAAACAGATGGTTCAAATGTTATAGTAGGACCCCCTGAGTCTATGTCTAAGTCCAAAAAAAATACAATTGATCCTGAAACAATGATATCTCAATACGGTGCTGATGCCGTGAGATGGTTTATCTTATCCGATAGTCCTCCTGAAAAAGATGTTCAATGGTCTGACGTTGGAGTTGTTGCAGCCAATAAATTTTTGCAGAAAGTTTGGAATCTAAATTTTAAACTATCTCAAAAAAAAGTAAATGCTTCAGACAAAATTTTAGAAAAAGATTTTAAAAAAGTAATTAATACTTTCATTCAAAAAATTGATACATCTATTAATCAATTTAGATTTAATGTTTCTATTGCCTCGTTTTATGAATTTTACAACTACTTAAATCGTAACATAGATTCTAAAATTGATAATTTAGTTATGAAAGAAACAGTGATTGATTTTATGAAATTAATGACGCCGTTTACACCTCACTTAGCAAGAGAATGCTTAGAGCTGCATAAATGTGAAAATCCACATATTTGGCCTAATATAGACAAATCCAAGACTTTGGATGACATTAAATTGGCAATACAAGTAAATGGTAAAACTCGTGATATCATCACAATTAAAAAAGACATGAATGAAAAAAATATAACTGAAATTGCTTTAAATAGCTCAAAAGCTAAAAAATATATTGAGAATAAAAATATTACTAAGACAATTTTTGTTAAGAACAAAATAATTAATTACATTCTACCTAAATGATTATTGATCTGGTAAAAAAGTCTGTTTTGATGACCATGTGCATAGTCCTATTTAGCTGTGGTTACAATGTAGTTAATAAATCAATTAATAACTTGAACATTTTAGATATCTCAACGACTGGTGAACAAAAAATAAATTATAAAATTAAAAATAAAATCTTATTAAATAGTTCTGACTCTAGCAAAAATTCAATTTCACTAAGTATAAACACAACAAAAAAGAAGATTATCAAAGACAAAAATATAAATAATGAAATAGTAAAATACGAAATACAAATTACAACAAATGTAACTTACTCTTTGTTAGGACAAATTAAAGAAGGATCTTTTACATTAAATGAATTTGGCGATTATAGTGTAGATAAAAAAAGAATAACATCGCTTAATAATGAAAAAAAATTAACTAATAGACTCACAAACGATATTATTGATAAAATATTAAAAAGACTGAGTATGGAAATTAATGATAATTAAAAGTTATATTGCAGAAAGAAATCAGGAAATATTTAATCATAATCTTGTTCTATTTTACGGAGTTAACATAGGTTTAAAAGCAGACTTTAAAAAAAAAATTTTAGAAAACTTTAAAGACTTTAATGTGCTGAGGTATTTGCAAGGAGATATTTTAGATCGACAAAATGAGTTTTACAATGATCTATTTAACATGTCGCTATTTGAAAAAAAAAAAGTTTTTATAGTCGAGCAGTGTAATGATAAATTATTAGATATAATAAATGAAATAAAAGATAAATTAGAGACACAGAATATATATTTTTTTGCAGACACATTAGAAAAAAAATCAAAACTTAGAAATTTTTTTGAAAAATCTAAAAAAGAAATTTCTATAGCTTGCTACGAAGATACCGAAATAAGCTTAAGAAAAATTATTCAGGAAAAATTAAATGGTTTCTTAGGGTTAAACGTAGAGATTATGAATATATTAATAGATAATTGCAACCAGGAAAGATCTAAACTTAACAATGAACTAGAGAAAATTACATGTTATTTCATAGATAAAAAAATCAAAACAGGTGAGTTGTTAGAAATATTAAATTTAAAATCTAATGATGATTTTAGTTTAATAAAGGACTCTGCTTTAAATGGAGATAAGAAAAAAACTAATAATTTACTCAGCAGTTTTCTTATAGAAGGTGAAAAAAATATTCATTATTTGTATACAATTAATAGAAGACTTAGAGAACTCAACGAAGCAAAAACATTATCAGAAAATAAAAATGTGGAAAATATTATCGATAAGCTTAGGCCACCAATATTTTGGAAAGATAGACCTAATTTTATTAACCAATTTAAAAAATGGAATAAAAACAAAATCAATTTAGCTTTAGAAAAAACCTATAAAAATGAAATTCTTATTAAATCTAGTTCAATGATAAATAAAAATGTTTTAATAAAAAAATTAATTATTGATCTTTGCACACTAGCTAATGCTTAGTTAACAAGTTAGATAATAATTCAAATTGCTCTAAATCTTTATATTCTATAGAAATTTTACCAGAATTATTTTTTTTGTTTAAAATACTAACTTTTAACCCTAGTTTTTTTTCTATTTTTTCTTGAATTCTTAGAACGTCTGTATCAATGGTCTTTTCCTTCGGACCTTTCTTTTTTCTTGTAAGATACTCCACTTTTCTTGCGCTGTAATTTTTAGCGACTATTTCCTCTGCGATAAATGATGCATTAGAAATACCAATTAATGGTCTAGCTTGCCCGGCGGTTAAAGTACCCTCCTCTAACATTGCGATAACATCACTTGGTAGTGTTAATAATCTTAAAGAATTGCTAATGTGACTTCTGCTTTTGGACATTAATTTAGAAATACTTTCATGATCGTATTTAAATTCCTCATTTAATCTTTTATAACCTCTAGCCTCTTCGATTGGGTTAAGATCATCTCGCTGAATATTTTCAACAATGGCAACTTCTAAAGACTCGGCATCACTTAAATCTAATATTGTTACTGGTATTTCATGGAGTCCTGCTCTTTGAGCAGCTAGCCATCTTCTTTCACCCGCTACAATTTCAAATTTTACATTATCAGATTTGCTTGGACGAACGGCAATTGGCTGAATAATTCCATTTTTCTTAATAGAGCTAGCCAATTCTTCAAGTTTTTCCTCGCTAAAATTCTGCCTTGGCTGGTACGGATTTCGGTTCAGATCACTAATTGAAACTGTATTGGTTTGCTTGATATCTTGTGGTTTGGTTTTTGGTTTCTCATCACCAAATAAAGCTGACAAGCCCCTACCTAATCCTTTCTTTTTTCCACTCATGCAGCACTCACTATTTTGTTTTTAAATTCTTCAGCTAGTTTGAAGTACGACCTACTTCCAACGCAACTTTTATCATAAATTACACAAGGCAAACCATGCGATGGAGCTTCGGACAATCTTACGTTTCTCTGGATTACTGTTTTATAAACCTTATCTTTAAAATAATTTCTTGCTTCCCTGTCTACTTCAGACGATAGCTTGTTTCTTTTATCAAACATAGTCAAAAGTATTCCTCTTATAGAAAGTGTGGGATTAAGATTTTCTTTTATTCTGTCAATTGTTTTAACTAATTGAGTAATTCCCTCCAAAGCAAAGAATTCTGTTTGCAAAGGAACTAATAACTCATCTGATGCCACTAAAGACATAATGGTGAGCAAGCTTAAGGACGGTGGACAATCTATAAATATGTTGTCATACTTTTTTAGCAATTCTGATTTTTCAGATGCTAATATTTCTTTTAAAACAAATGCCCTTTTAGAGTCGTTAGCTGTTTCAACTTCTAAGCCAGATAAATTTACATGTGATCCAATGATATCTAAATTTTGTATGTTAGTTTTTTGTATTGCTTTCTTAAGACTAATTTTTTTTATCAATAAATTGTAAATATTTTTATCTTCATCACTATTGCTTTTGCCAAATCCTGTTGTAGCGTTCCCTTGTGGATCCAAATCGATTACAAGATTTGTTTGACCCATAATGGACAGTGATGCAGCTAAATTTATTACTGTTGTAGTTTTTCCTACTCCGCCCTTTTGATTAATCACCGAAATTGTTGTCGTCATTTTTTAAAATCGACTATAATTATTT
>MDTA01199510.1_pt1 | contig 11248 bp, 16 predicted proteins | sample 811151 | NCBI WGS metagenome assembly MDTA01 (sample SAMN05326648, study PRJNA326480) | marine metagenome | isolation source: seawater | place: Indian Ocean: South | collected 2010 | reverse complement strand
TGGGTCGGTGTCCTAGACTTTTGGGACAAAATATTGAAATACAGGGCATCGACAATGGCCAACTCTAACTCAAAGCTTGAATAACCGTGATTATCTGGTAGGCGGGTGCCTTTTTAGGAAGTCCCACACTTCGTACCCAGTAATCACAAACCGGATCATATGTGGGAGACTCTTAAGACTGTTCACCTTAATGAGGCTCCCCGAACAAGCATATGTGATGGCCCTTACCCTCTCTTAGCTCAGTCGGTAGAGCAGTGGACTGTAGTTCCAATGGTCACTAGTTCGATTCTAGTAGAGAGGATCATTCCTCTGTAGCTCAGTTGGTAGAGCGACAGGCTGTTAACCTGTAGGTCATCGGTTCGAACCCGGTCGGAGGAGACATACCTTACGAAATTGATTTAATACTCCATTTCGTAAACGTATTTAAAACCTTGAATTGTAAACTATACATGACTTCTGTTGGTCTCATTGGTCTTGGTGCAATCGGTGGAAATCTTGCTTACAATCTTCAGCGTACTCGCGACGTTCATGTTTATGAACGTTCACCTGAAAAGGTAAAATCGATTGCGAATAGTAGTCCCAAGATACATGGATATAACGACATTGAATCTTTTGTTGATGGAATGGATACACCGCGTACGATTTTTACATCTCTACCAAATGGGGATGCAACTGATAGTGTAGTAAATGCACTGTTGAAAAAGTTGGATCCGAATGATACTATTATTGATACTTCAAATGAACACTACAGAACGTCTCGTGTTCGAGGATCCAAATGTAATTCCAAGGGTGTAAATTATGTTGGTGCTGGCCTATCTGGTGGTGCGGTTGGTGCTCTTACCGGACCAGCTCTAATGATTGGTTGTGAAGAAAAGGTGTTTGATGAAAATCAGTAACTGTTTTCAAGCTTCTGCCGAAATTATATTCATATGGGTAACGACTACGGCATTGGACATTTTACTAAGATGGTTCATAATGGGGTAGAATATGGAATGCTACAAGGTGTAGCTGATGTATTTTCTTATTGTAACCAAGATACCCATTACATGTCGGAAACATTGCATAGAGTTATGGATACAGATGCAAATGGCTATATTGTAAACTCTGCAAAAAAGGTTATTGGGGAATATAACCTGTCAAACATACTCGACGTAGCTGAAATGAACAACACGGGTTCATGGACGTCTCAAATCGCTCTAGAGTATGAGATTCCGACACCGGTTCTGAATGCAGCTCTAAATGCTAGGCTTACGAGTAGAGATGTCAAGGCACTTAACGTGAATCAACATCTCAACTACGCGTTTGATAGTGGCATCGGAGCATCTACCCTTCGATTCGTATTTGCTATGGCTCTAATCGAAGGGTTCAAAGTTATGAACACTCGAAATGTAGACAAAAGAAAGACAATGAATGCTTGGTCGAATGGGACCATCATTGATTGTCCAATGATTACTAGTAATTGCTATAACATCATCGAAGAAACCGTGGATGATGCACGGATATTTGTCATGTACTGTACTTCGGCGAGTATTCCTTGCCCCGCAGTACAAGCTGCTCTCACTCAATTTGATTTCATTCATCAACGTAAAACTTCCATCAACTTTCTAATGGCTCAACGCAATTTTTTTTGTCAACACTCGATTATTGAAAAGTGATCCCATAAACATTTGATCTCTTCTTCATCAAGGAAAAAAGATTCATCACGCGTCCGTATTTTCTCAAATAATTTTTCGTATGGACAAGGACCGCTACTCAAGTTGTAAAAGTCGGAGTGATTAATGTATATCCCTTTCTTTTCATCAACCATCTTCGCTATGTCAGCTTCTAACAGTATGTCGTCATATTTCAAAGATATTCTACATTGTGTAGGAGCAAGACCTTTGTATGCATCTGTCTTTAGTATTTTCGTAATCCTTGGTTTAATGTATCGCATTTCACGTAAGATTTCTCTTCTACTTTTATTTGTGTATTTTGTCAAGACAAATGCAAACAACAAGACGCAATGACTTTGATACATGTCACGAACTATACCGACACTATCAAAGTAATTAATCCGGTTGTTTATATCAGCACTTTCATGTAAAATGACTTTAATCGACTCGAGGTTATCAGGTGTCTCAATCCTATCCAAAACGGATTTACCAAGGTAATGATCCGCGTATAGAACTTTCAGATTGTTTTTCCTAACAAATGATTGTATAGACTCGAAGTCTTCGAATGAATGACCGTGTGGTTTTTCAAGTATGTACAAAGGATCCACCATGTTCAAATAAGGTGTCACATTCTCTCTAAAATTATGTGTTGGGATAGCCATATAAGCAACAATATTGGAAGTGTTGTCTAAATGTTTCAGGTTGGCTACCTGTTTCCTAGAGATTGGTGTATAAGGACATGGAATCTTTTCCAGTGCAGGTATAATTCTCGTCTGAGCTAGGTGACCTCTGGCTCCAAACACGAGACAATGATTCATCCTGGTTAAAACTATGAAAATAATACCAATATATAACATGAACCCTGTTAAAATTCATGATATCGCAACAGCAGCATTTCTGGTTCCATATTCAGTTTTATCCATTGGTGAGTTGGTGTTTGGGTATGTGATCTATCCTATGTTTTTAACACACGCTTTAGCGATTCACATGGTTTATGATTTACTTTGGATTACTATTCAACCCAAAGTTATACCATCTCTCCAAAAATTGATTATCCTTCATCACATCATGGTTCTCCTTTTCCTCCTACGACCTTTTATGCACCCAGAAGAATCTAACTTCACAGCAAGATTAAGTGTTGTGGAAATTGACACCACCGTTTTAATCTTACGTAGACTGGTACCAAAACATAGTGTTTACTACATTTCCTTGGACAAACTTTATCTTGTATCAAATCTCATGATACGAGTGTACTATGAAACTGTAATGTCTGTAATGGTGTGGTACATGTTTAAATATCATCCACTCATTGACAGGTTACATGTAGTAGGATGTCAGATCTTTGTAAACATATTTAGCTGTGGAATTTGTGCATTGACTTTCTCCAAAAGAAATCCCGCTCTTAAACAAGAGTAATGACAAGATTAAGTCTTGTCGTAATTATTCTATGCATGTCAATAAAACGCAAGAAGAAACCGGGTAAAAAATTACCAGCACCATGGGTTTAAAACTTTAATGATACATTATCATATATGAGGTGTGTTGCGTATTCATCAAATGACTCGTATAAACATAGGTTAATCAAGACAAGTCAAAATGTACTCAACGATGTATACGAAAAGAAATCTGCAGAACTGGAACCAAAACGAAAAGAAAATTTGAGACTTCGTTTACGCTTCAAAGAAGCTATAAAAGAAGCACAAGATATCTGTGAAATTGAAGGAAAGAAAGCGAAAGAATGTCATTTAGCATGGTATGAGGTTGATGAATTAGAAGACGCGATTAACCGATACTATCCCGATCTATAGATATAAGTGCCGGTGTGTCATCATAGCTGTAGTAGTGTATAGAAATACCAAACTTATTTCGTAAGTGATAATTTAATTCAAAGTTTATGGTTGAACGCCAATGATACAAACTTGTAGAAAAATACTCACATCTGTCCTCGGAAAATGATCTATGTCGCATCGTCGGTCTTTTTCTAAACTCATTCATCGCATAAGACACACAAAGTGGTATAGGACTTTTCTTATTTTTTACTGACTCAAGTATGTCAATAACGTAATATCCATGCAAGTCGCATATTATGTTAGTGTGCATGTCAGGAAATCCTCGAATAAAAGCCTCAAAATCGGCATTACTTGGTAGCGTTGCGAAGATTTCGTCTTTTTCCGATATTTTAGAGTCGTTTAACGCAACTCCCGGGTGTGTATGATATGTTATAGTAGTTGGCCAGACGTCTTCTATTTCATTTATAGAAACGGTATCTCTGTTTTTAGATGTTGTGTGTGTTAAATCACCAAATATGTATTCATTTTCATTACATTTTAAGCTAATACCACCAGCGTACTCCCACTTATTTTTTGTAGAAAGTCTACTGACTTCTTTCAGTTGTTTGACGACTCGTTTGGGTAGTCTCAAGTTTTCTTTTTTATACATAGTTGGATGCACCAAAGATAATGTGTGCATGTCCTGTAATTACTGAGAAAGTTCCTCCAGCCTGGAAATAGTACCAGTGTCAAGGAATTCATCAATCTTGTTGCAGATGGAAGTTCCGAAACCACGGAGATGCTTTACATCATCACCAGAAGTTACGATGTAGTCAAGATCGCTAATCTTTTCAGCTGCGTTCCAATAAGCCTCGGACTTGTACATACCCGGCTCAAGGTTTCCAAGCTTGGTGAGTACCTTAACAAGATCAGCGTTAAGGTACTTTTTGAGGAATTGATCAATCTTTCGGGCAATGCTCGGGCCAATGCCAACAACCTTCTTAGGACCATCAGCCAGTTCCTTCGCAGTCTTGATTCGGAAGGGGAGATGATAAACAGCGTCAGCGGCCCTGAAGTAAGCTTCCTTCTTGAAACGATCAGGAACTTCGTCTGCACAAGTGCAGAGCATGTCATAGATGTCGTGGTTGTAGGATACAAAGTATTCCTCATCGGTGTCAACATCATACTCGGTTAAGTCTGATTGATCAGATTCCGAAACGAAAGAACCGCGATCGTCATTAGATGCGACAGATTCAGAGTCGGAGTCGGAGTCGGAGTAAGTGTAATCAGAATCTTGATCCTCAATGTACTCGTCAATCTTGGAAGCGATACCCGGACCGATACCGCGGATGTTGCGAAGGCTTTCGCCACTCTCAACTGCGTAAGAGAGAGATTCGATGGTGCTGGCAGCCCTTCTGTAAGCTGCCTCCTTGTAGAAGTCGGACGTTTTGTCGGCAATACCGTTGAGGAAGTCAACAAGACCTTGGTTCACACACTTCTCGGTGACTCGAGCAGTCGTGTGGTACAGAGACTTGAACTTCATGTCATTGAGTTCGTTGAGAGCATTGACCTTTTCTTCGTTGGCTTCGGTGAGCATCTTCTTGAGCTGCTCGATCTTGGTGCGAGACTCTTCGTTGAGCTTCTCGAGCTTGAGGATGTAATCAGTGATGGAAGACATTTTCATGGAGATGTTGGACATTTGATGTCGATACCCCTGATTTGTGCTTACTTAGGTTGTGTTATTTTGTTTTTTTTTTCAATTCCATTCGGGTGATATACAAAGATAAAGATATAACGACTACTTTAGTAAATGTTGGCTATTGCTCAACCTGTCTATACACAAAAAGTACCCGTAAAACTACAATCGCGAAAAATCAAAAAACGTCCCGTGAGGTCTGTCAAAGTTCAAGCGGCTCTCCCAGATCCGGATCTTGTGAACTATAGCCTCTTTCAACTAACATCTTGGGTCCTTCCAATGACTATTGCTGGTAGACTCCTTAAGATGGAGTATTCGGAAATCGGTATCGGACTTGTTGCACTCGGGGTTGCTAAAACGGCACTAGCAACTGGAAACGTCATTCATTATTAACATTTCTTTGACCATAAACTGTATGTACATGGAAAATTGTCTTTGAATAAATCAATATACTCATTCAATAACTCCTCTTCTTTCATGTCCAGTTCGTCTATAATACGCGAATCTGGAGATAAACCCAAATGTATGGAGTTAAAATAATCTAAACGTCGAGTAAAGACCAAAAAGATCTTCTCTGACAATAATTTCTCGTTACCCAATTTTAAAACCCTAATTTCTTCTCGTATTCGATCTAGATGAACCATTGTACTTTATAAAAATATTAATTACTCGCGCGTTCACATATGTATTCAGGATTTATCTTGGCCCTATGTTCTATGTGTTGTCTGCATATGAACGTGTCGTAAGCTTTCATTTTACGATCCATAAAAACAGGTAAACCTTCTACAAACATAGAAACATATACAATTTTACTGGGTATCGGAAACTCACAAATATCCGGCATTTGTCTATGCATTTTTGAGATGGGTGCTAAACGCACTTCATTATCTTTTAGCTTTTTCTGTTCTATTTCACCTTCCATTGATATAGAACCACCGGGTGTTGGAATCATACATTTACACATCTTTAACATATATTTTGACCATGGTACTGTACGGATCTTAAATTTGACGTGTTTGTCTATAAGATTTATAAATTTTAGACGGGGTGTGGCGTCTTTGATGTCTTCTTTAAAGTATTTACTTGGTCCGTGTACCAATGTAGGATGTCTTTGTCTATATTCCAACGACTCTTCAATTGCTGCATTTTCGTTGAGAGATTCGTTATCATCTTCTGTGTCAGAATTAAACATATAAGCAATTCCTAACAGACTCAGGCCTGGTAAAATCACCTGCATTTAATAATGAAACAGAAATTTGTTTAAAGATAACGCAACTTTGTTTATAAATGTTTACCTTAAAGCCTACTTTAGTACGACCAAAAATCGCAGTTAAAGCAAAGAAGAATGAATTTGTAGAACCCGCCGAAGCACCCGGTGAGGGAAGGCGTCGCCCACCAAATGAAAAAGAGAATGAAGATTCTAAAAAGGGTGTTCATCCCATCAAGAAGTTTATCATGGATAAGTTTGGAATCGAAGAGATTGATTATGAAAAGTTCAACAAAGAAAACAAGTGGGCCATTCGACCAAACAAAGATAAAGAGGACGAGTAAATAAAATGTATGTTGCAGTCCTATCACATATGTGCGATGGGTTTGATTCCATATATGTTACACTATCTTCAAACAAACTCGTGGATATCATACACAGTATTCAACAACGGGTTATTGTTCCATATTTTGTTTCCTAAAAACGCAGTGGTTAAATGGTACGATATCATCTGTAACACTGGACTTATAATCTATGTTAACATCTATGCATCAGACCCATTTGTATTCTTGTGGTCGTGTGCGGCGTGTACATGCTTCATATGGAATCAAGTATATATCAAGCATGAACTGTTCAAAGCGTTCATTCATGTAATATGTGTACAAGGGTTTCTATTCAAGGCTCTTGAACTATCCGAAGTCTAGCACGTTCATCGAACCCATTCAGGGACAACTTACCTTCATCTATCATCTTTTTGATTGTTTCTCCAACCTTCATATTATCCTCCCAGACCTGATCATTCTTAGGGTCAGCTGGGAGTGACGGCATAAATGCCATGAACGCAACCATCTTCTGTGCCATAGATAGTTCACGATCCTGGATTATCCTTCTAATGTGTACGGGAATATTGTCTACGCTCATTACATTTTACTTGGGGTTATTCTTTAATAGTACCACTGCGGGTATAGACCCCGGAGGTGGTTTCTTACAGAATATTTTACAGTCACAACAGTCTTTTCTACACACTAATTCTCTCTTTTTTGCATAACACTTAGATGGTAACATGATATCCTTAGATAGGTACCTAAGTATCTGATCTACAAGTATCATGTTTACTTATTTTTAGATTTAGGTTTTTTTCGAGACTTTTTTACTTGTTTAGCAGCACCTATCACAGCAGCAGCACTGGCTGCGGCCTTCGAAACGAGAGCTCCTGTACATATCGGACACGGCATTTATTATTATCCAAGAAGTTAAAAGATAACCGTTATTAAATTAAAATGAATATCATTTTCCCCGTTCGTTCTTACACGTTACGTAAAGTAAATACTCGTGCTATATCCGATCCAGATCAATATGATATTGAAATCAATTCCGCTCGTGGATTTTCGGTTCCTAAACCAAACCGTCTAAAGTCTGTGAAAATGCAAACCTTAAAACGGGTTGATAATATGGTGTATGATCCCGATCAATACGACCCAGATGCTAACCAGAGGTCTCGATATTCACCACCCATGGATGAAGCTTCTCAACTTATTGACAATCTTCGCACACCCATGGACTCGGATCAGGTAACTAGAAGTGAAGTTCTCGAAGCACAGGATTTTTGGGCACAATCCATCGTAGATATTTCTACTTCATTTCTATCCGGAGGAGATTACGTTAGTCTTGCTGGTCAACGTGCAAGTGATTTATATGGATATGACCACTCAAACGTACTTTTCAAGCCCACTAAAGCTGTAGAAAAGCAATTTCGACCCACAGCCAATGATGCCATGTCTTACTTTGTGGGTCATGATGCTGTAATTAGTGGCTACAAGGAAGATCAAGGTTTTGCAATCAACGCAAAGAAGGGTTTTAGTAAGGTTGTATTCAATAATCATCAGATTGATTGTCATAACCAGGTAGCAATTGCCATGGGTACATATGAATTTACTTGTGCAACAACTGGTGAAATCTCAGAAGTTGAATACACATTTGGATATAAACGTAATCCCGATGGTAAGGTGCGTATTTGTTTGCACCATTCTTCCATTCCTTATGAACCAGGTAATAAAACATCTCACGTGAAACAAGTGGAATCATCTCAAGTGAAGCGTAAGAGTGGAATAATTTATGATCCTGCTCAAAGTGATCCCGAAGAAAATCGAAATCGCCATGTTAGGTAAGATGTATTAAATCTATTTTGTACCCTAATTCCTCTAATATAGGATCGTTTTTGTAACTATTTTTGTAATAGATCTTTTTAATACCACTACTCGCAAGTGCTTTGTAACAATTTATACATGGGTAATGGGTTACGTATGCCACACAATCATCAATGGAGGCACCCCTCTTCGCCGCATCCGTGATTGCGTTAATCTCTGCGTGAATAGTCGCTTGTTCATGTCCATTCCTTACAATAGACTTGTGGTCAGTACCCGCAAGGAAACCATTGTAACCCATACTGATGAGTCTGTTGTTCTTCACGAGGACACAACCAACCTTGAGTCGCTCACATGGAGAGCGGATGGATGCGAGTTCGGCAGTCTGCATGAAGTAGTCGTCCCAAGAAATTCGTGTCATTTTGTAGCCTAAGTCTTATAAAGACGCGTAGTTTGTTTAAGTAACATGGAATTTACATATAAACATACAGAAATTTACGATTGGGTGGGTGATGAGGAGTTACGAAATTCCATTATAAATGGTATTTACGAAATCGAAAACTCGAAAATCCTGTTCAACAAAAACAATTACGAGTCAATGGTTTCAAAAATTTTTGGTTGGAAGTCTGCTCTTGAAAGATACAAGGATGCTGTTCTCCCCGATGGGACGGGTGTGGAAATAAAAAAAAGTGGTAGCAGTTTCATTGTCGACGCTATTCGCTACGCCGAAATGTATTACGGTGAATGTGAAGATGGTCTTCATTTGTTTATTAACTTCAAAAAGGGAAACAATCACAAAATCACTCGAATTATGATCGTTCCTAATTGGATGATCATTAAAATGGTGGCCCCTTCTAAAGAGATAGCAGATGCAGAACTCACACTTTACAATAAAAGAAAAGAGATGCGTCAAAGACTGAATAGCCAAGCATACTTAAACCCTAAAACAATGATTGAAGAATTTAATAACATGTAATTAGAACCTAAGTCGCTTAGAGACTTTAACTGAATACATGTTAAGATGGTAAGAGGTGTACGTGGAACTCAAGTAAAGTATACGTGTGATATATGTGGTTTTATTACACACAATAAAAGTGCATACAATAGACATAAAAATCGACAAAACCCATGTGAACCTGGCAGGAGATATGGCACGAAACGAACTACCGAACAAGTTATAGAAGATTTTAGAAAAACTCATGGAAATAGATACTTATATGATAAGTTTGTTTATGGTTTTGATAAAGATCAACTTGCTATCATGACGTGTAGATGCCACGGAGATTTTCAAATGTCCCCTAATAACCATCAACGTGGACAGCACTGCCCTGAATGTGCTAGAATTCACCGTGCTAGAGTTAAAATAAACAAGTACAGAGATATATGTATCACCAAATTTAAAGAAGCTCACGGTGACAAATACGATTATAGCCAGGTAGTTTATAAACTTGGTAGGGAGAAGGTAACAATCATATGTCCAGTTCACGGACCTTTCAAACAAACTCCAGAAAATCATTGGGGTGGTGCGGGTTGTCCAGATTGTGGAATAATTAAAAGTGCAATTTCAAAAAGAAATTCACAGGAAGAAATCATAGCACGTTTCAGGGAAAGATGGCCATTTGAAGAATATGGTTATTCGTATGACAAGTTCGAATATGTTGATTATAATGACACACCTGGTATAATGACGTGTCCTAAACATGGTGACTTTCTACAAACTGCGTCTAATCACCTTGATAAACGAAACGTTTTTGGGTGCTTTCATTGTGGTAACGAACTGGCTGGCTCAGCACACGCTGATACACTGGAGTCTTTTATACAGAAAGCAATATCTAAACATGGTGCTAAATTTGACTATAGTCTGGTTGAATATATTGACTCAACCACTAATGTAAAAGTAAAGTGTCCTACACATGGTATACAAATACAGACACCTTGGTATCATCTTAATGGAATACACGGTTGTGTATTATGCGCAAATGAAACGGTCGGAGAAAAAATGAAAGTTCCATTCGAAGTATTTCTCAAAAGATGTAGAGAACGGTTCGGAGACAGGTTTGATTACAGTGAATGTGAATATGTAGACACTCACACTAAATTTAAACCTCGGTGTATCAAACACGACAAGATATTTGAAGTAATACCCCATGGTCATTTAAAGTCCGAAACCGGTGGGTGTTCATCGTGTTGTACAATTGGTGTATCAAAAAAACAATTGGAGTGGTTACAATATGAACAGCATAAAATTAAACATGACATTCGGAATCATACATCAGAGAAAGGTGAGTATAAAATCCCCGATGTAGGAAAAGTTGATGGGTATTGTCACGAAACGAATACGGTTTATGAATTTCATGGAATATTCTGGCACGGTCATCCAGATTTTTTTGACCCGAATATAGTTCACCCTATATCAAAAACCAAAACATACGGTGAAAAGTATGAAGAAACTCTTGCCAGAGATGAAAAAATACGGAACCTTGGGTATAAGTTAGTAACTATATGGGAACATGAATGGGATGAAATTAATTCCGAAGGTCTTTGTCAGCCGTGTAGTACGTTTTCCCCTTAACTACAAAACTATGCACTCTCGCGTACCCCCACGCTTGTGGAGAAGCTCCCGGACGATGCCCGGTTCTCCACGCAGCGAGTCCTCGATTGTAAATAGTCTTTATGGTTTTCAAAGGAATTTTAGTAGCCTTAGCAATTTCAGGGAGGGATTTGACTCCCGGATACAGTTTTCTAAACTTTTGCGTGTAGGAAGAAGTTTTCGTTTTTTG
>MDTA01188848.1_pt1 | contig 11248 bp, 11 predicted proteins | sample 811151 | NCBI WGS metagenome assembly MDTA01 (sample SAMN05326648, study PRJNA326480) | marine metagenome | isolation source: seawater | place: Indian Ocean: South | collected 2010 | reverse complement strand
TATTAAAAAAAAGTGTAGCTATACCAATATTAAAAAACAAAAAAAATAACCAATATATTAAACTAGGAAATAATTTAGCTAAATTTGCATGACTGAAAATTTGATAATGATACCCGCGAGGGCTGGATCTCAAAGAATTCCTAATAAAAATTTGATAAATCTTAACGGCAAACCATTAATATATTACACAATAAATGAATGTAAAAAAATCAAAAAGTATGCAGATATATATGTGTCAAGTGATAGCGATAAAATATTAAAATATTGCAAAAAGTTTAAATTTTTATCAACAAAAAAGAGATCTAAAAAGCTGTCATCAAATAAATCAAACATGAATGATGTTGTACAAGATTTAATCTTATATTTAGAAAAAAAAAATAAGAGGTATAAAAATTTTATTCTACTTCAACCTACTTCTCCGTTAAGAAAATTTAAAGAGATAATTTCTTGTATTAATATTTTTAAAAAAAAAAAATTAAAAAGTTTAGTCACAATTTCGAATTTAATGGAAAAATCAAATGAAATAATTATTAAGAAAAATAATAAATGGAAATATTTATTCAAAAATAAAAATAATCATTTAGATTTATGCAATTTTGTTGATGGATCAATCTATATTTGTACAATAGATTTTTTTAAAAAATATAAAGATTTAATAAAAAAAGATAAAACTTTTTTTTTCAAAGTAAATAAAAAATATAATGTGGATGTTGATCATAAATACGATCTAGCCCTAGCTGAATATTTCTTAAAAAATAATGAAAGTAATTAAATAATGAAAAAAGTATATGTTGTGCATTGTATAGATACTGAAGGTCCTCTAAATGAGACTCTAGAGGCGACTTTTGAAAGATTAAAACATATTTATCATTTAGATCTTGAACCTAGCGAAAAACTTTTAAAAAAACTTCAGGAGGGAAAAGTTGATTTAAAAGGCCTAGAGGACTCTGTTAAAAATACATTAAATCCACATTACCTAAACTATAATAATAATTGGGAAAAAATTGATGACATGTTGACTGATTGCTTATCTGAGAATTTCAGAAATAAATATTTAGACTCTAATGGAAAAGGCTGGATTTACAATTGGCACTGTGTTGATCATGTTGATTTTACCTATAATCCGAGAAGTAGAAAAATTGGATTTCATGAAATATTTGATCACTATAAGGATGTCCTTGAAAAAACTAAATCTAAAAAAGATGGTTTACACTTTCACTATCACCCTCACCCAATGGTTAAACACGCTCATTTATGTGCTACCAGATGGTTAGGTCCTACTGATAAATTATTTCAAGTATTATCAAGAAGAATTATTGATAGAGATTGGTTTCCTTCAACAAATAGACCTGGTTTTCAAGTAACCAGACCAGATAGCCATTGGTTTTTGGAACAATTTATACCTTTTGATTATGCAAGTTTATCTTTAGAAAAGTCGAATGAATATGAGGATCAGTTTGATTTATCTGCTGGAAGATCTGGAGATTGGCGAAGAGCACCTGTAACTTGGGAGCCTTACCATCCCGCACATGATGATTATCAAACTAAAGGCGATTGCAAAAGATGGATTGCAAGATGTTTAAATGTTGGTACTAGATTCGCAAATATTAACCTTAAAGAAGTTGAAAGAGCATTTAGGGAGGCGCAAGAGGGTAAAAGTGTAATTTTGTCTTTTGCCGACCACGATTTTAGGGATTTGAGAAAAGACGTTGAGGAAGCTTACAACTTAATTAAAACAGTAAGTAAAAAATATCCTAAAGTGCAATATGAATTTGCCGAGGCTGCAGAAGCTATGAGAAAATCACTAAATTTAAAAAATACTGGCGCGTGTAAATTAAAAATTAATTTAAAAAAACTAAATGATAAAGCTCACATTTTAGAAATAAATTCAGACAAGGAAATTTTTGGTACTCAACCATATCTAGCTATAAAAACAAAAAACAACGATTATTTCCATGATAATTTAGATTTTCAAATTCCTAAGAGGAGCTGGACATATACTTTTGATGAAGAAACGCTAAACGTAGATAAAATTGAAAAAATCGGTATAGCCGTAAATAGCTCATCAGGCGAAACAACAGTATCAAGCGTAGATATTCAAACAGGAAAAAATAAAATTACTTATTTGAATACTTAATGAAAAAAAAAAGGCTAATATTTTTTTTATCTGTACCCTACGATAAATTTTTTGAAAAAAAACACTTGATACATAAAGCCAAAAAATATTTTAATATTAAATACTATAGTATTGAAAACTTTTACAGAGAGAAAAAATCAAAAAATAAGAAAAATATCTTCATAATTAGGAATTTTTCAGATCTCTCAAAAAATTTAAATAAACACAAACCTGAACTTGGGTTGATGTTGCATGATGATATTCATCATTTAAAAGTTGGAAAAATATGTCAAGAGGATTTTAATATGAAATTAGCATATATGGGTATAAATCTCATCCCAGAAAGTTATGTCAATAGAAACCTAAAATTAATGTTTAAGATTTTATTCTCAAAATTTTTTTTTAATTATATTTATCAAATAATTAAAAGATTAAAATTATCTTTTTCTAAACTTTTGAACATAGGTGAAAAAAAATTTCAATTTAAATTTGATTTTGCAATTATTGGAGGCAATTCTGGAGTAAAAATTAATACAGTTGCAAATTCAAAAAAAATTATAAAATCTCAATCATATGATTTGGAAGAGTCATTAAAATTTAAAAATAAAATCAAAAATTATGCAGTTTTTTTAGATGAAAATTTATTTAATCATAGAGATTACAAATTATTGAATAACAAAAGATATGTGTCAAAATTATATTTTCGAGAAATTAATAGTTTTTTTGACTTTTTTGAAAAAAAATACAAGACTAAAATTTTAATTTCTTTACATCCAAGAACTACCCAAATTAGTATTAATAAAAAATACTTTAATAATAGAAAATGTTTTATTGATAAAAGTCATAAATTAGTAAGTAGCTGTAAATATGTTTTTTTACATCCCTCTACCACAGCTTTGAATTTACCGATAATTTATAAAAAACCAGCTATATTTTTAACCACAGATGAACTATTAGAAAGACTCGAATTGAAAGCAAGAATAGAAAGAAGAAAATTAAATTTTGATCAACCTTTTATTAATTTAAGTAAATTCAAAACTTATAACTATCCAAAAAACTTTAATTATATCGATCACGAAGGATATAAAAAATATATGAATGATTTCATTGGCTCAAGAAATAATAATCTCAAGAGAGGTATTTGGTGGGATTTTTATAAGCATTCTGACTAATATATTGCTATACTTTGTTGTTCAAACATTGAACATTATCAATTTGTGTATTATATTTAAGCAATGAATCTTAAAAATAAAAACATTTTAATTACTGGAGTAGGCAAAGGTCTTGGAAAATCAATGGTTGATTATTTTTTAAGATCTGGAGCATACATTTATGGAATAACAAGATCTGAATCAGATATTAAAAAATTTAAAAGCAACGAAAAACTAAAGATATTTCACGGAGACGTTAGAAACATATCTACGATAAAAAAAATATTGAAACAGTCAATGAAAGATAAAAAAATCATAAACGGTTTAATAAACAATGCGGGAATAAGACAAAGGTCAGAATTTGAGAAAATCAAATCCAGTGAAATTAAAGAAATATTTGATATAAACTTTTTCTCTATATTTGAAATTTTAAAAATTTATATAGAATACGTAAAAAAAAATAACATTAAATCTTCAATAGTAAATATTGGCTCTATTGTGGGCGAAACAGGCTTTAAGCATTTGAGCGGATATTCAGCTACAAAAGGAGCTTTGAAAAGCCTCACCCAATGTTTAGCAGCAGAATTTGCTGACAGAGATATAAGATTGAACGTAGTAAGCCCAGGTTTTACAGAAACTAGTTACTTCAATAATTTTAAAAAAAAAAAAAAATTATACGATTGGACTTTATCAAATATTCCAATGGCTAGGTGGGGTAGAAGCGAGGAAGTTTCTTCAGTGGCAGCTTTTCTAATTTCAGATTTATCTTCCTACATAACTGGTGAAACTATTAATATTGATGGAGGATGGATACGTGGCTAAAAAAAATAATAAAAAAGTTATAGCTTTAATTCCTGTAAGATTAAATTCAAGAAGGCTACCAGCGAAAGCATTACTACCAATTAATAAACTTCCTCTGATTATACATGTATATAGACGCACATTGCTTTCAAAACTTGTAGACGATGCGATTATTTGTTGTGATGATGAAAAAATAGCAAAAGTGGCAAAAAAATATAACGCTAAAGTATTGTTAACGTCAAAACATCATATTAATGGAACTGAAAGAATTTGCGAAGCCTATAAAAAAATTTCAAAAAAATATCAGCTTATTGTTGATGTCCAAGGAGATGAACCTTTAGTAAGCCCTATTCATATTGATAAAGTAATAAATTATCATTTAAAAAATAGAGATTTAGATATTGTTTTGCCAAACCTCAAAATAAAATCCACAAACAACACAAATTTAGTAAAAATTGTCACAAATAAAAAAAATGAAGTTTTATATATTTCTAGAGGAAATATTCCCTACGAATTTAAAAACAAGATAAAACATTTTAAAAAACATTTATCAGTAATCTCTTTTAAGCCGAAAGCTCTAATAAGTTATGGAAAGTCCAAAGCAAGCGAACTTGAAAAAATTGAAGATATAGAATTATTAAGAGCAATAGACATTGGTCTAAAAATTAAAACTATTAATTTAACGGGCGACAGCTTTTCAATCGATGTATTTGAAGATTATTCAAAAGCACAAACTCAAATTAAAAAAGATAAATATTTTAAATTATATAAGTAATATTAAAAAGTGAAAATAGATTATAAAATAAATAACAATAAACATTCCGTTGTTTTTTGTAGAAGTAAAAAATTAGACACTATTTCCAAGTCTATAGCTTCAATACAGTCTGATAAAAATATTTTATTTATTTATGATGGCAAGATAAACAGAAATATTGTAGATGAAATTTTTAATGAACTTAAACTTTCAGGATGTAGAATTATCAAAATTGAGTGCGCTGCTGAGAAATTAAATAAAAATGAAAAATTATTATTTAAAATTTTGGATGTTTTGTTGGCGAATAATTTTACGAAAAAATCAATAATTATCTCTTTAGGCGGAGGAGTAATAGGGGATGTTTCGGCTTTGGCCAGTAGCTTATATCTTAGGGGTCTTTATTATGTTTGTATTCCTACTACCATGACAGCGATTGTAGATAGTTCAATTGGTGGCAAAACAGCTATTAATTATAAAGGAATAACAAATTCAATAGGCACTTATTATCATCCAAAGTTAGTATTCATTATAGACGAGATTATAAAAACCTTACCAGATAGAGAATTTTTCGCTGGAATAGCAGAAGTTATAAAGTGTGGGATCATTGGGGATAAAAAAATTTTGCAACTTTTAAAATCAAAAAGAGATCAAATCTTAAAAAGAAATAATAATTTAATTTTCAAAATGTGTTATCTCACTTTAAAAACTAAACTTAAGTTTTTTATAAATGATGTTTATGAAAAAGATAAAAGGTTGTCACTAAATTTTGGTCATACTTTTGCTCATGCTATTGAAATGGCGATAGAGCGAAAAATTAAGAAAGATTATATTCGTCATGGTGAAGCAGTTGGTATTGGTATGCTTTGTGAAGTTTTTTATGAAAAAGGAAAAAAAGAAAAAGTATATCAAACAATAAAATCTCTTCTGGAAAATTATAACTTACCAACAAATCTGTCTTTGAAAGATATTCCTTTTAAAAAATCAAATTTACAAAATTCGATTTATAAAAATATTTTTTTAGACAAAAAAAAAATAGATAAATATCCAAGATATATATCTGTTAAAAATTTTCATAAGACAAAAATTAAAGAAATACAGGACTTTGATTTATTGAATGACTCGATAACACAGATTATAATGGATAAATAAATGGAAAAAATTAAACTTTCAGAATTTGGATTTGACATTCTTCAAATAGAGAGTACGGCAGCATGCAATATGGCATGTTCATTTTGTCCTTATCCGCTTAAGGATGACAAATTATCTAAACTTGAATTAAAGAATATTTATAATGTTCTGGATAGAATTGATTTTAAAGAACAAGGATTTAAATACGTTACTTTTTCTCAATTTAATGAGCCTTTATTAGATAAAAGAATTTTTGAAATTCTTAAACATTGTAAAAATAATGATATACCTGTTTTATTTATAACTAATGGACTTTTATTAAATAAAGAAAATAATATAAAGAATCTAATAGAATATGGTTCAAATATTAAAATTTCACTTCAGGTTTTAGATTCTAAAAAACACAAAGATGCTAGAGGTTTAAATCTTGAGCTAGAGAGATATGTAAAAACCATAATCGACTTTTGTTTTGAAGCAAAAAATATCAAAGATCTAAATATAACAATCGACTTGGGATGTAATTTTAATGATAAAAAATTGAATTATTATATTAAAAAAGTATTAGGAATAGAGACAGGTGATCCTTCTGTACCAGAAGATATGAACGATACGATGAAAATGTTTTTTAAATTTCTTGAATATTTTTATGATATTTCTGATGAAAAATATAAAGAGTCATTGAAGGAATTAAGAAAACCCGACCAATTGTTTGATCATAACTATTTAAAACAAGAAGGGTATAAAATTTTTTCAAATATTACATTGAAATTAAAACCATTTTTTTACGGAAGAAGAATAAGCAAATTTCATCCAATTAATGATAATTTTAATTGCGATAGTAAAATATTGGGAATTTTAGCCGATGGAAACGTTGTCCCTTGTTGTCTAGCTTATGATGACAGTATATCGTTAGGAAAAATTAACGAAAAAGATATAAAAGATATTTTAATTAGCGGAGAAAAATTTTTAAAAAATCTTAGAACAAATAATTTAGAAAAACACGAAACGTGTAAAAAATGTTATGGTGAACCAACTAAAAGAGGAGTAATTGTTAGAAATATTTGGAATTCACTTCCGCTAAACGTAAAAAAGACTTTAAATATATTTAATTTAACTAGAAATTAAAATTTAACTAAAAATTGTGAAAAATATTCAAATAGAATTAATCAAAAATGTAAAATTTTTTTTTTCATCATTTTATGGAATGAGCTATCTTCCTTATAACAACTCAATTTTTTACCTTGGAACAAATTCTGTTTTTGGATCATATCTTCTTAACTCATTATTAAAAACAAAATCGTCAAATTTTTTTAATAATCTATTTATTATCGTTAAAGATATATTATATAGCCTTAATTACCATTGTCATAAAATCTACGAGTCAAACAAAGAGTATCAATATAATAAAATTATATTTACTTGGGCTTTTAAAAATAATTTCAAAAGAAATGGTTCATTTGATGACAGGTATTTTAACGTGAATTCCAAGAATTTAAAAAAAACTCTTTGGGTTGTTGTTTATATGAGTAAAGAGAATCCCAATAAAATTGATAATAATATAGTTTTGTTTAAGCCGATCACTAAAAGAAGTATTAATTTACTGTCAATATTTTATTTTATCTTTAAAAATTTTTTGTTTATTTTTAAAAATTTAAAATATTTTTTAACCTCTATTTCAAATGAAAATTATTTTGCTGATATTTTTTTAAAAGGCACAAACAAATTTATAAATAAAAATGTTAAATTAATATTATTGCCATATGAAGGACAGCCTTTTCAAAATAGATTAATAGAAATGATTAAAAAAAAATATAAAAAAATAAAAACAATAGGATATATACACTCTCCACCGATGGCTATGCCTTCAAATTTTGTCTATAAAAATGGATGTCCTCATCAAATAATTCTCAATGGAAATGATCAAATTCATTGTTTCACAAAATTATTAGGATGGAAAAAATCTAAGATAAAGCTGTTTCCTTCTTTTCGTTTTTTAAAATTTAATAAAAAAAATAAAAATACAATATTTCTTCCTTTATTTATTAGAAATACTAATAATGTTATGGATAGCCTAAAAATTTTGCATGAAAAGAATTTTGTTAATTTAAAAAAATTTAAAATTAAAAACCATCCTGCTGCTTTACAATCTAAAAAAAATTTAGAAATGATTACAAGGATTAATCTATTAAGTAATAATTTAGAAAAAAATAAAGAAATTATAAAAAAAAACTTCTTAATATTTATTGGAACATCAGGAGCTATAATTGAGTCTTTAGAAAGAGGCGCAAAAGTAATTCAAATCTGTGATACACCTGTTTTTGATGTTTACTCAAATAAACTTTGGCCAAGTATCAAAACAAAAAAGATAGCAAGAAATATTTATATTTACGAATTAAAAAAAAAGGGCAACTTAATAAAACTTGGCAATAAAAGATATAATATTAATAGAATAGAAAGTTTAAAGGCTTAAAGATGAATTATTTAAAAATATTCAAAAATAAAAAAATAATTGTAACTGGGCATACTGGCTTTAAAGGATCATGGTTGACGCTGTGGTTAAACAATTTAGGCGGAAAAGTATTGGGGATATCTAAAGACGTTCCTACAAACCCATCTCATTTTAAATTAGTCAAACTAAATAAACATATTGTTTCAAAAAAATTAAATATACAAAATTTAAAAGCATTGAAAAATATTATTAAAAATTATAAACCAGACTTTGTTTTTCACCTTGCTGCTCAGTCTCTAGTAAAAAAATCTTACTCTAAAACTATGGAAACATGGAAAACAAATCTAATAGGAACAATTAATATTTTGGAAGCCTTGAGATCTCAGAAAACTAAAAAAGAAACAATCGTTGTTTTAATCACAAGTGACAAAGCTTATAAAAATGTTGAAAAAAGAACTGGATATAAAGAGAGTGATTTATTAGGGGGGATAGATCCTTATGGAGCATCAAAATCTGCTGCTGATATAGCGATAAGTTCATACATAAAATCTTTTTTTTCTTCAAAAAAAAATAAAACTTTTATAACTATTGCAAGAGCTGGCAATGTTATTGGAGGAGGAGATTGGTCAGATAATAGATTGATACCAGATTGCATTAGATCTTGGTTAAAGGGCAAGAAAGTATTCATCAGGAATCCTAATTCCACTAGACCTTGGCAACATGTGTTGGAAGTTTTAAATGGTTATTTAAAATTGGCCTGTAGTTTAAAAAAAAATAAAAAACTTCATGGCGAAGCATTTAATTTTGGACCTGAAACCAAAAAAAATTATAGTGTAATGGCAGTACTTAAGAAAATTAAAAAATCATGGCCGGCTATAAATTGGAAAATACAAAAAGATAAAAATTTCTTTGAAAATGTTCTTTTACAACTAGATAGCAGAAAAGCAAAAAAAATAATAAAGTGGGTACCAGTTTTAACATTCGAAGATAATGTAAAACTTACTGTAGAATGGTATAGATATTTTTCTATACACAAAAAAAATATTTCTGAAAAATCCATACAACAAATTAATTATTACCAAAAAGTTTTAAAGAAAAAAAAATTTATATGAAAGTTGTAATTTTAGCAGGCGGAATGGGTACTAGACTTCAAGAATATACTAAAACTATTCCTAAGCCGATGGTAAAAATAAAAAAAATTCCTTTAATAATTCATATTATGGAGCACTATGCTAAATATGGTTTTAAGGAATTCATAATAGCAACTGGATACAAAAGTAAGTTTATAGAAAAGTTTTTTAAAAAAAAAATCAAAGATTGGAAAATTACCATAATAAATACCGGCAGAAATACTATGACAGGTGGACGTATTAAAAGATTGCAAAAATTTACAAATCAAGAAACTTTTATGCTTACATACGGTGATGGTATATCTGATGTTAATATAAAAAGACTTCTTTCTTTTCATAAAAAAAATAAAAATTTTGTCACTTTAACGGCTGTAAGACCTCCAGCAAGATTTGGTGGAATAAAAATCAATGGATCCAAAGTTAAGTATTTTAAAGAAAAATCAAGTCTGGACGAAGGCTGGATTAATGGTGGTTTTTTTGTAATGGAACCTAAAATATTTGATTTTATTAAAAATGATCAAACTGTTCTAGAGCGCCAACCTCTAGAAAAAGTATGTAAAAAAAACAAACTCGGCGCATTCAAACATTTCAGCTTTTGGCAATGCATGGATACAATTAGAGATAAAAGGTTACTTGAGGAAAAATTAAAAAATTTTAAAAAATAATGAAAAAAAAAATATTGGTTGCAGGGGGCACTGGATTTCTTGGATTTCACCTTCTAAAAAAACTAAGTCATTTGAATTATTCTCTTTTCTCATTATCATCTAAAAAACCAACAAAACATAAAAAAATTTTAAAAGTAAGATATATAGTTTGCGATGTTACTAATCCAGTTTTGTTAAAAAAAAAATTAAAATATAACTTTGATTACATAATAAACTTTAGTGGATATATTGATCATTCTAATAAATCTAAAACTATTAAGAGCCATTATAATGGGTGCAAAAATTTAATAAATTTATTCAAAAAAAAAAATATTAAAAATTTCATTCAAATTGGAAGTAGTATGGAATATGGAAACTCTAGATCACCGCATAGTGAAAAAAATGCTTGTAAGCCCAAAGGAAATTATGGCTTAGCGAAGTTTAAAGCTTCAAAGTATTTACAGAAAATAGGAAAAAGAGCAAAAATGCCTTTTACAATTTTGAGACTTTATCAAGTATATGGACCAAATCAAACCATCAATAGATTGATACCAATAACTATAAATTCTTGTTTAAAAGATGATAGTTTTTCTTGTAGTGATGGCACTCAAATTAGAGATTTTCTATATGTAAAAGATTTAATAAACCTTTTAATTAAGGTTATAAAAAAAAAACCCAATAATGAGATCTACAACGTTGGAGCTGGAAATAAATTAAAAGTAAAAATGGTAATCAATACAATTAATGACATTATTAAACTTGGAAATCCTCAATTCGGTAAAATCGAAATGAGGAAAGATGAAATGAAAAATAATTTTCCAGATATTTCAAAAATAAAAAAATATTATAATTGGTCACCAAAAACTAATATTAAGTTAGGTTTAAAAAAGACCATTTCATTTTATGAAAACAATTAAGCAACCTTTAATTAGTATTATAATGAATTGCCATAATGGAGAAAAATATCTGAGGGAAAGTATAAAGAGTGTTTTGCTTCAAAATTATAAAAACTGGGAATTAATTTTTTTGAATAATTGTTCAAATGATAATAGTAAAAAAATTTTTAAAAAATTTA
>MDTA01101475.1_pt1 | contig 11248 bp, 13 predicted proteins | sample 811151 | NCBI WGS metagenome assembly MDTA01 (sample SAMN05326648, study PRJNA326480) | marine metagenome | isolation source: seawater | place: Indian Ocean: South | collected 2010 | reverse complement strand
CTCAAGCAAAGCCTCTAACCAGTCGGTCAACCGGACGCCAAAAGCGTACCGCTTTTGGTTCCCTCCGCTGCGCTCCGGCGCCGGTTACCGCAAGCGTTAGGTAGCAAAATGGAGCATCGAGCGTGAACAATATGAAATACATAATTGCAGGGATGTTTATTGCTTTATCATCGTCAGTTTTAGCCGACTTAGAGGTCATTCTGGCAAAGGAGTCTGACCTTCCATATGCTCTTTCGCCCTCGAAATATTCGAACTCTTCGAGTAAATACAGCAACTCGATCAGTAAATACAGCAACTCTGGATCAAAGTACTCAAACTCAAGCTCTAAATATGAAAATAGCCCTGCAAAATACAGTAATAGCAAGTCTGGTAACCAAAGGCTGCTTATGAAAAAAGATGGAAGCTACTTTTATATTGGCTATTACGTTTGGGGTGACGAAGGTTTAATCAACTTTTTCTCCTCTTCAGGAGACAGAGTGTTTTATTCTCCGCCAGAAACAGATGCAATTTTCGAAGCCGAAAAAGGTGAGTTTGCTGGTTCTATCGCAACGCTGAAAGATGCACAAGTTCTTGCTGTTACAGAAAAAGGACAGCTAGCTCTTGTAAAAAGTGGTGTAACACTTACACAAGGTTCATCAGCTCCGCAAAGCCAAGCCCAAGATGTGTATTTAATTGAGTATGCCTATAACGATGAATTATTTGTTATCAATGGTGAAAAATTTGAAGCTCAAACCTATTGTCTAGGGTGGGAGCAAGGAGAGTCAGTGATCTTCATTGAAGGCAGCGCACTTGGGGCATGCGCCAGTGCTGAGTTATTTAACCTGAACAGGAAAGAATCTTGCTCAGTTTGGTGCGAGTAATGCAACCTAACAATGGCAGTTCGTTCCGGCCCTGACGGGGCCCCACCGGACGGCCTTTTCTCCGCTTCGCTACCACTGAATATTGGCTACATGGACTCCCACTGCGGTCAAGCAGCGCCATTTGATTTCGAAGCGGTTTGAGACTGCAGCTCTACATTCGGCGGCTGTGTGGGCGTTTTTGCCCGTTATCTGCCCTCTGCAGGTTGTGTTTTAAACTCGGTTTGTGAACTTCCCCTTATATATTGGACACGCATCGGGGTAAGTCCAAGTCCACTGCCCAGAAAAGCCCTTAACAACAAGGCACTCCATAAACCACGGAGGGATTGTATGGAAATCAAATGTATCTCAGGTTTTGCGTCCATAACCAAAGACCCTGCGGCAAGTGCGTCTCTGTATGAAGATGCGCTGGGCCTGCCGCTGGAGAAGATGGACGACTATCGCTTCATGGATAAGTTCCCCGGAGCGAATCATTTTGGAGTATGGCCCCTTTCGATGGCAGCCAACTCTTGTTTTGGCCAGGAGGAATGGCCCGACCATATTCCTGAGCCGACGGCGACCATCGAATTTGAGTTGGCGGATGCAGCGGCTGTAGAGGCGGCAGTGCAAGAGATGAAGGAAAGGGGGCAGGAGTTCGTTCATGAAACCCGCACTGAACCCTGGGGGCAAACCGTGGCACGGTTTATGAGCCCCGAGGGTGTGTTGATTGGTCTGAGTTATGCGCCATGGCTTCATGAATAAGAGCCTGACTGTGACGTCAACTCGGATGCGCTTGTCCGCTGATGCTCCAACGCCCGGCGTAACCGGCTGGCGTTAAATGCCAGAGGGATCTATGTCGGATATAGCAAAAACCCCTGATCCGCCGTATTACGCGGTCATTTTCAGTAGCCATCGCACCGAGGGCGACAATGGCTACGAGGCAATGGCAGACCGGATGGTTGAGTTGGCTGCAAGCCAGCCAGGGTTCCTGGGAATGGAATCGGTGCGTGAGGAATTAGGCATCACCGTTTCCTACTGGGAGAGCCTGGAGTCCATCACCAACTGGAAAAAGAACGCAGAGCACCGAGAAGCTCAGAGGCTTGGCCACCAAACCTGGTACTCCACCTTTCGGGTTCGTATTGCGAGGGTTGAGCGCGACTACGGCATTTAACCCGTTCCCGGCCCCAAGTCCGTCCAACCGGGCGGTTATCATCGGCGTTATATCGACAAAAGGTGCAATCCGTGAGGGAGTTGTTCGAATTTGGTAAAGGCATATTGGAGAGTCAGCCATTCAGCGTGTTGCTTGGCACTGAGCTTGAAGTGTTTGAACCGGGTACTGCGGTTCTCACGCTTGAGGTGCGCGAGGAGCTGAAGCAGCAGCATGGTTTCGTCCACGGTGGTGTTCTCAGTTATCTGGCAGACAACGCACTGACCTATGCAGGCGGCTCGGTACTGGGCGATTCGGTTACCTCCGAATTCAAGATCAATTATTTGCGCCCTGCCATCGGCAGAAAACTGGTGGCCAAAGCCACCGTTCTCTCGTCAGGAAGGAACCAGGCGGTTTGTCAGTGCAATGTGGTTGCGGTTGGCGATGACGGAGAGCGTATCGTTGCGGTTGCCCAAGGCACCATCACGAAGGCTGGTCCAAAGGCATAGCCATCTTGCAAGATCTGGTGAGTTGGGGCCAACCATGAGGATGGTGAGCTGTGAAAGAGCAATATCTCTGTGTCTCCTGTGAACGTTCCTTCCCTACAAGAGAGGCTGTTGATGGCGGTGATCAGGGTTTTCGGAAAGGTTTTCTCTGTCCTTTTTGCAGCGCCAATTTGAGTGAGGCAGGTGAGTCGGACGACATCCTTCATCTACGGTTCGGCCCGGTCTATTATCTGGCCATGATTTTGGTGTTTTTGGTGGTCATTGGAGAAGTGGTTCAGATTCCGGTGAGTTCAAACTCCTACATCAACGATTTTTGCACTTTCATACTCCTGTCTGCGATCCCCACTGTCCCGTTTCTAATCGCGAACCGGAAATCCGTTTTTGGAACCAGGACGATCTACACTCGTAGAATTGATAGCCAGTAGCGTAAGCGGAGCCGTTTCCCAACGCGGTTGACCTGACCACAGCTTTTTATTCGATGCTACGGGATGCCGTACTGGTCACCATGATGGCAAGCCTGTCGGGCTTGGGCAGCAGAGATGCCTTTTTCCTTATTGCCCGGAAGTCCCGTTAAATACGAATGATGGAGGGTGTTCGCGAAAGGCATTCCTCGCCTGGGTTTTTCGTTGCCAGATCAACAACGCAGTTACGCCCCTGTTTTTTGGCAGCGTACAGCGCGTTGTCCGCACGGTGCAGCACGGCACTCCACTCGCGGTCACTGGAATCGTAGTGAGCCACTCCGAAACTGGCCGAGAGCGTTAAACAGACATCATCGCCAATCGTGATCTGGGTGCCTGCCGTTTTGGCTCTGAGTTTCTCCGCCACCTCTAATCCCTGCTCGGTGTCTTTACCAGGCAACAGCAGAACAAATTCTTCGCCCCCGAAACGCGCCACCACGTCATGCTTTCGTATGTGCTCTTTGAGCGTATTGGCAAAGCGCCTCAATACCTCATCGCCTACATGATGGCCGTACTCGTCATTCACGTTTTTGAAGTGGTCCAGGTCGCACATGATAATGGCGAAGGGCGCACCTGAACGCTGCGCACGGCTGAACTCAATGTCACAACATTCGTCGAATGCCCGCCTGTTGTAGAGCCCCGTTAAAGGATCAATCCTGGCGATTTCGGAGAGTTCATCCTGCAACTCATCGGACGCCATCCACATCGTGCAGAAGGATGACAGAATAACCAGTAGTTCTCCGGCAATGATCGTCAAGGCGCTGAGCAACCCAGCCCTCATGAAATCTTGAGGCGGTATGGCGTAGAACGACCAGAAAAAGCGGAAAATAAACAAGCTACTCATCAGCAAAAACATGGCGATGAGCATTTTGGCGACCATGCGGTTGCGGATGTCCCGGTGTTTCAGCAGTCCGCTGGCACCGATCAGGCAGATCGCTGCACAGACCATAGAGAAGGTCTGTATACGGATATTTATATCTGGAATATGAAAGGTATAGAAATACAGTAAAGCAGCAAGCAGGACCACCAGTGTGGTGCTCAGCCAGCGCTCATGGCGCAGTGTGATACCCAGGAAATGAAACAGTCCCCGGTAAATCAGCACAACGCCCATAATGATTGCGATATTGGCAATCACGATGGACAGGAAATCGTAGATTACATGGCGCAGGCCGAGCAGCACGCAGCCGCCGCCGATCAGAAGATAACCTGCGCCCATGGTCCGGATTCCAGAGAACTTGGCATGCTCTCTTGAGTAGGCAAACATACCAAGACCGAACACCAGGCTGAACAACATCAATGTCAGGCTCAGGGTGCGAAAATCAAGCTGAATAGCCATGGGCTTTCCTGTAAAAAATGGCAGCAGCGCCTGCGCTCCACTGAGGCCCATTGTAGCCGTTAAGCCTGCGCCATGCAGCCTGTTGGTGGTGCCTTTGCCGAAGCTTTGCATGCACGCGAACACAGGTTGATACCTTGAATACTGAAGGGAGGGAATGCGATGACGGATTATGTTGGCTCTTGCCTGTGTGGCGCCGTGAAGTTCGAGGTGCACGGAGACTTCGACAGCTTTTACCTGTGTCATTGCCGATATTGCCAGAAGGACACCGGGTCTGCCCATGCGGCAAACCTGTTCTCCCAGTCGGCCCGGCTGGTCTGGCTGGCGGGTGAGGAGGCTGTGGCCTCCTATACGCTCCCGGGCACCCGGCACCAAAAGTGTTTTTGCCGGACCTGTGGTTCGGCAGTGCCCAACACCCATATTCCGGGTTTGCTGGTAGTGCCTGCCGGGTGTCTGGACTCGGAGCTCTCCCGGGTGCCTACCGCGCATCTTTTCACGTCGAGCCGGGCAGCCTGGGATCGTGCGCTGGGCGATGTGCCGGAGTTCTCCGGTTTACCGAAGGCGACTTGACGCAGGCTATCGGGTGGAAGGACGGCGGATAATGATGACGGTTTTACTGAAGGGGCTGGTGGTCTGGGGCGGTATTCTGGTGCTGGCCATCGCCGGTTTCCAGTGTTCGCAGAACCGTCGAGCCGTCCAGCAGGTAGAAGCGGACATCATCCAACTGGGAGTAGCCGAGTTCGGCCACCAGGTTGAGCCCGGCCGATGTGGCGTTCTCTGTGGGCACGCGCAGCCATTAGGCCGATGACGTAATGCCAAGGGTAGCTTTGCCGTCGGGCTGGTGTTGCTAGTCGCCGGCCGGCAGTGAGAGCACGTCCTGCAGAGATGCGAGGCCATCGCTGTCTTCCCAGTACTGGAACTGGCTGGCGATAGGTTGGTCTGCTCCGATGACGACGGTGGCTGAACGGGCAAAGGCGGCCTGGCTGCACAAAAGCAGCAACAACAGGAGAATGCGACACGTGTGTAGCAGGTTCACCGAAAGCCGACCTTGCTCGTCAACCCGAGACTGTTTGTTGTTTTCTTAACTCTGTCAGTCTAGCAATGCTGGCGGGCGAGAAAAGCCGTTGTTGTGGGTTTTAATGCAGCAAAATGTGTCAGGTTTCTAAGTAATTAACGTGGCTGGGCGTTTGCCTCATTGCTTTCGGGCCAAGGTATCCAGCATGCGGTTCACCGCTTCCAGATGTTCCGGCTCATTGTGGCTCATGCCCTGGAAGCAGGCGCAGATATCCAGGAAATCCCGCAGTTCCGTGCGCTGGGCCATTTTCATCAGGCGCTTGGTCAGCCGGGTGGCCTTGGCGGGCTGCTGGGCGATACTGCGGGCAAGTGTCATGGCCGCGTCCATTAGCTGATCGGCAGGCACCACGTCCATCACGATACCAAGCTGTCTGGCTTCGTTGGCGTCGATCACGCGGCCGGTCAGGGTCAGCTCAAACGCTTTCTGGTAGCCGATCAGGCGTTGAAGGAACCAGGCCCCACCGTCACCGGGAATAATGCCCAGATTCAGGAAGGTTTCGCCAAACTTCGCGTTGTCTGCGGCCAGGCGAAGATCCGCCATGTTGGCCAGATCAAATCCTGCGCCGATGGCGGGGCCGTTCACCGCCGCAATCACTGGCACTTCCACGGCGTCCAGTGCCAGGGGAATACGCTGGATGCCCTTTCGGTAGCGCTCGGCGCATTCCGCCGGGTCGCCTGCGAAGTCCCCGCCCCGTTCGGCCATATCGCGAATATTACCCCCGGCACTGAAGGCCGAGCCTGCACCGGTGATCACCAGCACGGATACCTCCTCGCAGCTGTTCACCCACTCGGCGGTGGCAACAATATCGTCGATCAGATGGGAGCCGGTGAGCGCGTTGCGCAGGTCGTGGCGGTTCATGGTGAGCGTGGCCACTCGGTTTTCCAGAGTCAGCAGGGCATCGGTGAGTTGGGGCAGGGTACTCATAGTGGCTCCTTGTTGTTCGCGGTTGCCCCGATTGTGTCCTGACTGGCCGGCGGTTGCCAGCAACCTTTGGTGGAAGAGAGATCCGGTTTGATGAGGCGGTGTGGTGGTTTTCTGATCAAATTTGAAATCCCTGTCACGTTTCTGTAGCCTTTAATTTAATTGAACGTTCAATTAATAAAGATTGGATGGAAAGCCCATGCCGAAAGTCGGAATGAAAGACCCCCGCCGCCAGCAACTGATCGACGCCACCATGGAGTCCATCGCTGAACTGGGGATGCAGAACACCACGATCGTGAGCATCAGCAAGCGGGCGGGAATGTCGTCCGGCATCATCAGCCACTATTTCGGGGGCAAGCAGGGGCTGATTGAGGCCGCCTTGCGCTACCTGCTGGACCAGTTAGGCAAGGAGCTGCGGGAGCGCATGGCGAAAACCGATCGCTCCCCGGCCCAGCGGTTGGACTGCATCATCGAGTCCAACTTTTCCGAGTTCCAGCGGTCGGCGCTGGCGGCGAAAACCTGGCTCAGCTTCTGGGCCCGCTCGATGCACGAGCCGGGGCTGAAGCGTTTGCAGCAGATCAACAACGCCCGGCTGTACAGCAACCTGCGTTATTCCTTCGCGCAGGTGCTGCCGCAGGCCGAGGCGACAGCGGCGGCCCGGCAAACGGCGGCGATGATCGACGGGTTCTGGTTGCGCAGTGCCCTGAGCCTGGACCCGGCCGAGAGCTTTGAAGCCGGCGAGCGGCTGTGCAAGCAGTTTGTCCACGAGACACTGGCCCGGGCTGGCGCCTGAGCCAATTTGAATTCCACGGCCCACAAGGCCTGAAGACACCGAACAGAGGTTACCAACGCGCTATGTCTGCATCTCTTCCTGTGGTTCAGAACTTTGTCCACGGCCTGTTTCTGGCCAACAGCACCGGCGAGACCTTCCCGGTGATGAATCCGGCCACGGGCCAGGTGATCTATGAAGTGGAAGTGGCGGATGAGTCTGTGCAACAGGCCGCCATCGAGAGCGCCCGCGCCGGTTTTGCCCAGTGGGCCGCCACACCCGCCATTGAGCGCAGCCGCATTCTGCTGAACGCGGTGGCCTTGCTCCGCGAGCGAAATGACGAGCTGGCGGCAGTGGAAGTGCGTGATACCGGTAAACCCTGGCAGGAAGCGGAAGCTGTGGATGTGGTGACCGGTGCCGATGCCATTGAGTTCTTTGCCGGCCTGGCGCCGTCCATCGAAGGTAACCAGCAGGATCTGGGGGGCGATTTCTATTACACCCGGCGGGAGCCGCTGGGCATCTGTGCGGGCATTGGTGCCTGGAACTATCCGATCCAGATCGCCTGCTGGAAGTCGGCCCCGGCCCTGGCCTGCGGCAACGCCATGATCTTCAAACCCTCCGAAGAAACGCCCATGGGCGCGGTGAAGCTGGCGGAAATCTTTATCGAAGCCGGTGTGCCGGCGGGCGTGTTCAACGTGGTGCAGGGCGCTGCTGAAGTTGGCCAGTGGCTGACCCATCACCCGGAGATTGCCAAGGTGTCGTTCACCGGTGAGGTGGGCACCGGCAAGAAGGTGATGGCCGCCGCCGCGTCGTCGCTGAAAGACGTGACCATGGAACTGGGTGGCAAGTCGCCGCTGATCATTTTCGACGACGCCGACCTGGAGAACGCCATCTCCGCCGCCATGGTGGGTAACTTCTACACCCAGGGCGAGATCTGCACCAACGGTACCCGGGTGTTTGTGCACGAGGACCTCTACCCGCGCTTTATCGAGCGCCTGCTGGAGCGCACACGCAAGAACATCAAGGCCGGTGACCCGATGAACCCGGACACCAACTTCGGCGCGCTGATCTCCAAAAAGCATCAGGAACTGGTGTTGGGTTACATCAGCAAAGGGCTGGCCGAAGGCGCCACGCTCAGCCACGGCGGACGGGCCTTTGAGCCGGAGGATTCTCAGGGCGGCTATTTCGTGGAACCGACCATTTTCACCGACTGCACCGACGACATGACCATCGTGAAGGAAGAGATTTTCGGGCCGGTGATGTCTGTGCTCACCTTCCGCGATGAAGACGAGGTGATTGCCCGGGCCAACAATACCGATACCGGACTTGCCGCGGGTGTGTTCACCAATGATATCCGCCGGGCACACCGGGTGATTCACCAGATTCAGGCCGGCATCTGCTGGATCAACAGCTACGGTGCTTCGCCGGCGGAAATGCCGGTGGGTGGCTACAAACTCTCCGGTATCGGCCGTGAGAACGGGCGCGAAACCATTGCGCACTACACCCGGATCAAGTCGGTGTATGTGGGCATGGAAGACATCGACGCCCCGTTTTAACCCCGCAGGCCACAGAGGAGAACGCGTATGAAAGAAAACCAATACGACTACATCATTGTGGGTGCGGGCTCAGCCGGTTGCGTGCTGGCTAACCGTCTGACCGAGGACAGTGAAAACCGGGTGCTGCTGCTGGAAACCGGTGGCAGTGACAAGAGCATCTTCATCCAGATGCCCACCGCGCTATCCATTCCCATGAACACCAAAAAGTACGCCTGGCAGTTCGAGACCGAGCCGGAGCTGTACCTGGACAATCGCCGTATGCATTGCCCCCGGGGCAAGGTGCTGGGTGGTTCGTCATCCATCAATGGCATGGTGTATGTCCGTGGCCATGCCCGGGATTTCGACGAGTGGCAGTCTGAAGGTGCCGACGGCTGGAGCTACCGCAACGTGCTGCCCTATTTCAAGAAGGCAGAAACCTGGGCCTTCGGCGGCGATGCCTACCGGGGGGGGGCCGGCCCCCTGGGTGTGAACAACGGCAACAACATGCGAAACCCGCTGTATACGGCGTTCATCCGGGCCGGCGTCGATGCCGGTTATCTGGAGACCGATGATTACAACGGTGCCCGCCAGGAAGGTTTTGGCGCCATGCACATGACCGTGAAGAACGGTCGCCGCTGGTCCACCGCCAACGCCTACCTGCGCCCGGCCATGGCGCGGCCGAATCTGACGGTGGTCACCCATGCCCTGGTGCATAAGGTACTTCTGGAAGGGACAACCGCCACCGGCGTGCGTTATGAGCAGGGTGGTCAGGTGCAGGAGGCCAAAGCCGCCAAGGAAGTGATTCTGTCGGCCGGTTCTATTGGCTCGCCACATTTGTTGCAGCTGTCAGGTATTGGCAAGCGCGAAGTGCTGGAGCAGGCTGGTATTGAGGTGAAGCATGAGCTGCCGGGCGTGGGTGAGAACCTTCAGGATCACCTGGAGTTCTACTTCCAGTTCCGCTGCCAGAAGCCGGTCTCCCTGAATGGCAAACTGGACTGGTGGAACAAGCTCAAGATCGGGGTGCGCTGGATTCTGCGCAAGGATGGCCTGGGGGCCACCAACCATTTTGAGTCCTGTGGTTTTATCCGCTCCAAGGCCGGCGTTGAATGGCCGGACCTGCAATACCATTTCCTGCCGGCGGCCATGCGCTACGACGGCCGCGAAGCCTTTGATGGCGACGGTTTCCAGCTCCACATCGGTCACAACAAGCCGAAGAGCCGGGGTTTTGTGCATGTGCTGTCTGCCGACCCCAAACAGGCCCCGCGCATTCGTTTCAACTACCTGGAACACGAGGCCGACCGCGAAGGCTTCCGCGACTGTGTGCGCCTGACCCGGGAGATCATCAGCCAGCCGGCCATGGACGAGTACCGTGGTGCGGAAATCCAGCCCGGTGTGGATGTGCAGAGCGATGAGCAGATCGATGCCTTCGTGCGCCAGGCGGTGGAGAGCGCTTATCACCCGTCCTGTTCCTGCAAGATGGGCACTGATGCGCTGGCGGTGGTAGACCCGGAAACCCGCGTGCGCGGTATCCAGAATCTGCGGGTGGTGGATTCGTCCATCTTCCCGACCATACCCAATGGCAACCTGAACGCGCCCACCATCATGGTGGCCGAGCGGGCAGCCGACCTTATCCGGGGCAGGGAGCCCCTGCAACCTTCGGACGCGCCGGTCTTCATGGATGACCAATGGCAGGCGCGCCAACGTCCGGGACAAGCGAAACGGTCGCTGGCCTAGCAGCCTGTCGGACTTAGGCGCTCGTAGCGAGGGAAAGTCCGGTTTGAGGCAGTTTTTAGTCGCTTTTGAGGAGAATAGTGGTTCTATTTGACGAAAAAGAGACTGAAAAATGACCAAATCCGGCTTTTCCGCAGTAGAGCAGACCTAAGTTCGACAGGCTGCTAGAAACCGCAGTCCCGGCCCGGGTACGCAAGGTGCCCGGGTAGCAAGCCCTCAGGATTCCCCTATCAGCGCGACGGCATCCCGCCGTTTTCGGGCGACTGATAGGCAAGTCCTGGGTTTGTGTCCGATTCGAAAGAAGCAACGCAAAAGGAGCCTCTGATTAACTCCAAATCGTCTCTGGCCTTCAGAGCGGTTCACAATCAAGACGCGACTTTGCAGGAAGGCTGGTTGCCTTTCAAAAAGTCGCAACGCGGAGTGTGGATCGCTCTGCAGGCCCCGTAGGGCGAGCCCTGAGAGCTTCATCTGCTGTGTTGCAGCTCTTGCCAAGGGCTACGGCCATTGGCTGCGAACTGCGCCTTACATCTGAAGCTCTCAGGGCTCGCAGAGTCGATCTGGAGTTGATCAGAGGCTCCTAAAAGTAGAGGAGGAACACCCATGCTGTGCACTACAATGACAAGGAACAACCGGAGGGAGATCGCATGACACTCTGGTTATCCACAGGCCTGATCTTTACCTTCGCCGCCATAGCCCTGATTCTGTATCGGTGGTGGGACATGCAGTGCATCGGCGTTACGCCGGTTCGCACGCTGACCTTCATTGCCATCCTGTTCACCTCCGGTCTGGATGTGGGGCTGATCATGTTCCCGCTCACCGAGTTCGGTGGTTACGGCAATGTCTCTGAAAACCCGGAATACGCCTTTGCCAACCCGCTGGCCATTGAGTTCGGGTTCTGGGCCTTCCTGATCTGGGGCTTCTATTTCCTGACCTGCTT
>MDTA01055854.1_pt1 | contig 11248 bp, 10 predicted proteins | sample 811151 | NCBI WGS metagenome assembly MDTA01 (sample SAMN05326648, study PRJNA326480) | marine metagenome | isolation source: seawater | place: Indian Ocean: South | collected 2010 | reverse complement strand
CATCTTTTACGGAATTGATACCACTCCCTAATAATCATACGAAAGATGCTTGGTATGCAGTAGTTGTATCTGATGAATATCAGAATTTTAATGAAGAAGTTACAGAGGGATTCAATTGCTATTTCGTTAGAGAAGATACCGCACCTCCACTCGTTAACATAACTTTCCAGGGGACTACTCCTTCAGCATTTTCTGCGGGCAATTACAGAATTATATTAGAAATAAATGAAGTATTAGGTGCATCAACACCTACTGTAAATATATCTAGTTCGGCAGGAGAATCATTTACTGAATATTCATCAGTTCAAACTACTTTACTTAATTTAAATGACCGTACTTATTATTTTGATATGGACATACCCCAAGAAACTCTTCCAGGAGATTTGATAATTGAAGTAAGTGCAACTGATCCATATTCAAATACAGGAGTATATACTGTTAGTGAATGGTTAATAGATGCTCAGGATCCGGAGATTTTCATTTATTCACCCTCTCCTCAAGCGATTTATCGGTTTGGAGATAACATAGAGATAAGAGGTGGAGCTACAGATGATGTGGGTATAACCCAAGTTCAAATTAGATTTGTAAGAAATTTAGATGCTAGTAGAGTAGAAGAACCTTGGCAAAATGTGATAGATGTGACAACTTCAGATGTAGTAGATAATGGAATTACATTCCAATTAGATAAATCAAGTACTAATTTTGAGATAGGTAGGCATAAGCTTGAGATAATGGTTATTGATAATGCAGGTAATGAAGTACCTTACAGTGTAACATTTACTGTAGACAACTGCCAACAATCAGCAGATGCAACTACAGAATGTGAATATGCAAGATCATTAACACCTGTTCAAGCGGCACCTCCAGAGGAAGTAGAAATAACAGATCCACCTTATATTATCGTATTTGGGCTAGCAGGCTTTAACCTTCTAGTATTTATTTTGATGATTGCAGTATTGTCTATATCTTCATCTGCACCTAAGAGAGGCGATGAAGAGGAAGATGAAGATTGGATGATGGAATTTATTGGAACTTCTGCAGAACCAGATATGGTGGAGATAACAAACCCGAATCCTGAGAAATCTCAAAAAGCACTTCAAGATGACGATGATGATCTATTTGGCGAAATCAAGGCAGAAGCATCTTCGAAGAAGAAAAGACAAGCCAAGAAAAAGTCTAGAGATGATGGTGACGAGGGCAAATCTAAGAAGAGACGTGCTGCTAAAAGGAAAAAATAATACTTATTTTGACGGGCTGAGGAATAGTATGAGTGGAAATGACGCAACTATTTTACAGGCAATAAATCCACTTAATCACAAACTAAATTGGCTTTTGATTTTTGTACCAATTGCAATCATTGTAGAATTTACAAATGTTGCAGGCACTAATAAGGAGATGGTATTGTTTGGATCAACTTTGTTAGCAATACTTCCTTTAGCAGGCCTCTTAGGGAGAGCTACTGAACAAATTGCATTAAGAACAAGCGATACTGTAGGGGGGCTTTTGAATGCAACATTTGGAAATGCAATAGAATTAATAATTGCAACATTAGCACTATATGCAGGGCTCTTAGAAGTTGTAAAAGCATCAATAGTAGGGTCGATACTTGGAAATTTATTGTTAGTTCTTGGGCTTGCATTATTTTTTGGTGGTATAAAGCACAAAGAACAAACATTTAATCGAGAAGCGGCTAGCATAAATTCAACACTTCTAACTTTGGCAGTGTTGGCTATGATTATTCCAACTACAATGGTTATTGGCGGAAATTTATCTAATGGAAATGTTGGTAATGTACTACAACTTTCCCATTATTCCTCAATATTATTGTTATTAGTTTACGCATCATTTTTGTTTTATCAATTTAAAACCCACAACCATCTGTATATCTCTGGAGTTCACATTGAGGAAGAACCAGCAATGAGCAAGGGGCAAGCATTTGGCTTGCTTTGTATGTCCACACTTGTTGTAGCATTAATGGCAGAGATGCTTGTTAGTACAATTGAACATGTAGCGTCTCATTCACCTATTTCTGAAATTTTTATTGGAATCATTTTAATTCCCCTTGTAGGAAATGCAGCAGAACATTCTAGTGCAATCACTGTAGCATATAACAACAAAATGGATTTGTCTTTAGGAATTGCAGTTGGCTCATCAACACAAATTGCACTATTTGTTGCACCATTATTAGTTTTAGTAGGCTGGTCAATCGGTCAACCACTGACTTTGGATTTTGGATTATTTGCAACAGCAATTACTTTTGTATCGATATTAATTGTCAATTCGGTAAGTAGAGACGGAAGGAGCGATTGGTTAGAAGGGTTGATGTTGATAATAACGTATGCAATAGTAGCAATTGCTTATTGGGGAATGTGAGAATTTTTATTGAACATCAAGCCTAGTATAAAACCATAAATTATTGCCAACATATGTGATGAACTTGTGTGTAAGCTAATATTTGTTTGACCATTCCATATCTCAAAAATTATTACAGGAAAAAGTAACAGCCAAGGCTTTCTTCCTTCATGTAAAAGTGCTCCTATTATAGCAAAAAAACCAACAGAACCCCCCATCCAATTCCTTCGCATACCTGTCTCAAAAAAAGCACTACTCGGATCAATATAGTATCCAATTACAATGATTATTGCACAAATAGTAGATACGACAGCGATACCTGAAAAGAATACAATTAGAGACTTCATTGTTCCAGCTAGTTTTTCATAACTTTGTACGAAAATCAAAAACCCTCCTGTACAATATGCAATATGGTCCCAACCATTCATGAACCAGGGTGCAGTAAACCAACTACGTACAAACTCTGATGGAGAGGTATAGATTTCACTTGCATAAATCGCAGAATCACATATTATTCGTCTTTGCCAATCATTGTTACAATTCCAAGTAGAACCGAATCCCAATATTATAAAAAAACTCCAAATAAGCAATATATAACTGACAGTAAATGGAAGCGTAAACATCCATTTTTTTGGATTTATAAAATTTCCACGAGCATCTTTCCATGGAAGTAATAATGGGATTATAGGTCTAGGAAAATCCTTGACCAAATACATCACCAGTATTATTCAAGTGTTTTAGCACCAGAAATTATTGAGTCAACAACTGCAGGATCTGCTAAAGTTGAAATGTCACCTAATGAATCAGGTTCACCTTCTGCTACTTTTCTCAATATTCTGCGCATAACTTTACCCGACCTTGTTTTTGGCAAACCTGGAACATTTTGGTAAAGATCTACTTTTGCATGCGCTCCTATTTGTTTTCTACAAAGACCATTTAAGTTATTTTTTAGATCATCATTCCATGTTTCTCCTGGCTGTAAAACGATGTATGCGTATACCCCTGAACCTTTTATTGGGTGAGGAAAACCTACTACTCCTGCTTCTGCAACTGAATCATGACTTACAAGCACAGCCTCAAATTCTGCAGTACCCATACGATGTCCAGATACATTGATTACATCATCTACTCTCCCTGTAATCCAATAATATCCTTCCTCGTCTCTTTTACATCCATCTCCTGTGAAGTATAATCCCTCAAACATTGAGAAGTAAGTGTCAACAAAGCGAGGATGGTCACCCCAAACAGTCCTGGCTTGTCCTGGCCAAGGATGTTTGATGCACAATAATCCCTCTCCAGAACCTTCTATATCTATTCCTTCTTGTGTTTTCAATAAAGGCATAATTCCAGGAAGTGGAAGTGTGGCTGAACCCCCAGTAGTTGGAGTTGCAGGAGCAACAGGCGAGATACAAATACCTCCAGTTTCTGTTTGCCACCAAGTATCTACAATGTTGCAATTATTGTTTCCAACAATTTCATAATACCAATTCCAAGCATCAGGGTTTATTGGTTCACCAACAGTACCTAGAACTCTAAGGCTTTCTAGGTTATATTTTGTTACAAAATCATCACCATGTGCTGCAAGTGCTCTTATTGCAGTGGGTGCAGTGTAGAAAATTGTAATTTTGTGCCTCTCAACCATATCCCAGTATCTACCAGCATCTGGATAAGTAGGTATTGACTCAAACATAAATGTCGTAGCACCATTGGCTAGCGGGCCATAAACAATGTAGCTATGACCAGTAATCCAACCCACGTCGGCTACGCACGCATAAATGTCATCTTCTCTCAAATCAAAGACTGTTCGATGTGTGTAACTTGTGTATGTAATATATCCTCCACAAGTATGAACAAGTCCTTTTGGCTTACCAGTAGATCCTGATGTATACAATATGAAAAGAGGATCTTCTGCGGAGCAGATTGTTGGCTCACATTCAGAAGAAGAATGATTTACAGTATCATGCCACCATAAATCTCTTCCATCTATCATATTTACATTCCCTCCAGTGCGTTTGTATACTAACACATTATTTACAGGATTTAACAACCCTATATCTAATGCTTCATCTACTGTATTTTTTAATGGAATACGTTTTGTCCCTCTTAACCCTTCATCTTGAGTAATTATTACAGTCGAATTACAGTCAAGAACTCTGTCTCTGAGAGATTCTGCTGAAAATCCACCAAATACTACAGAATGAACTGCACCTATTCTTGCACAAGCAAGCATTGCAAATGCTGCTTCAGGAACCATTCCCATGTAGATTATTACACGATCACCTTTCTTGACATCTAAATTCTTTAACGTATTACTTAGTTTACAAACCTCTTCATGCAATTCATTGTAAGTAATTTTTCTGACATCTGTGGTTTCATCTCCTTCCCATAGTATTGCAATCTTTTCCCCTCTCTCTGAAAGGTTAGAATCGATACAAGACTCCGTTACATTTAGAGTGCCATCTTCAAACCATTTTAGAGGAGAATTTACAACACTATCAAAAGAACCATTTAGTCCAACCGTGGGCTTATTTTTCCAGACAACGTTATCTAAAGTTACGTTTAGCCAAAATTTATCGAAATTTTCTAATGCTTCAGTATAAATCTTGTTATAACTATCCATATTATTGATAGGATTGGGTGAATTTTCACTAACTCTTTCAGGAACTTTTTTTAGATTGTCCATGTATTGCCCATATCTTTTGTATTATTATACTTAAGCGATTAATTCATAATAATTAGATGTCTGCATAATATGACCTTGCAGCATTTTCTAATTCGTTAGAGATATTTCCTTCATCCATAGTCAAAGTTTTCCCATTTTCTCTAATTAGATTGCCATTTACAATTACATCTAAACAATCAGAATTTGAATAGATTAGATTTGCTAAAATTCTTCTTAAATTACTACCATAAGGACGCATTCTGATGTCCTCAAGGTTCCACGCAACCCAATCTAGTGAGTCTTTAGTTGCAAGTTTCCATGAATCGATAGGATTCAAAATTGTTGCATCCCAATGATCGTGCTTTTGAATTAAACTTGCAAACTTTGTTTCTTGTCTCATATCTAGTGAATTATTTGAAGCAGCGCCATCAGTACCCAATCTTACATCAACTCCTTGCTCAATCATTGCTGGATAACTCATAGTGCCACCTGTTGCAAGTTTCATATTCGAAACTGGGCAATGTACTGCATGTGCCCCATGCTTTGCTAAAATACGCATTTCATTTTTTGTAACCCAGCCACAGTGTGCACAAACGGTGCCTTCAGTAAAATAATCTATTGAGTCAAGATATTCTATTGGATACATACCAGTTTTTTTATGACACTCTGCAACTTCTGTTCGAGTTTCATTTGTATGAATATGTAATCTTGCATTATATTTTGTTGATAAATCAGATGCACGTTTTAGAATCTCTTCACTACAAGTATAAACTGCATGAGTTGCAATGCCATATTCTACTCTTCCATCACCAAGTGAACCTTCTTCCAATAGGCGCGTAAGTATTTTCAAAGCTCCCCCACTTTCATTTTCTTCAGGATTATCAATTGGAGGCCAATCTGTGGTAGGGCCACACACAATGCCTCTAATTCCAGCCTCATCTAATACTGGACCTATTGATTCCGGAAACTGATACATGTCGCAAGCAAATGTAGTTCCTGAACGTATTAATTCAGTAGTTGCGGCTTTAGTTCCAATTTCTACTAATTCTCTAGTTAAGTTATATTCTGTAGGGAATATACTCTCTTCTAACCATTTCATAAGGGTTAAGCCTTCTCCCATTCCCCTGTTAAGTAACATAGGTAAGTGAGTATGCCAATTTTGGAAACTTCGAGTGAGTAATTTTTTTGTTCCGTCCATAGTCAATTTAACATCTTCATCGCCATTTGATTCAGACCAAGATCCATCTGGAAAAATTAAAAAATCTCCTGAAAATATATTGCACTTATCATCCATTAATTGTGAATTTAGGTACCTTATACCTTGGTCGTCCATGTTGCTGCGTAACATTCACCCCTCATTTCGCTTTCTACACCTAAGTTCAAAGTTTCATCTCAAAGAAAAGTAATGAATTATTACGCAAATAGTTAATGCGTATAGAACATTTCAAAACCAATAATCCTTTTTGGGTAATTGTGGCCGAAAAATGTTCAATTTGTATAGGTGCGTGCGATTGTATTTCCCAATCTGAGATGGGTTTACCTGAAACCGTATCTTCTGAAAATAAATCAGATTATGAAAAGGTTGTGATTAATATTAAGATTCAAAATAAAGTAAAAACGTTTGAATTATCAGAGGTATCTTGGCGTAAATTTTTCATAAAACAAAGGAAATTTAGAGTAAAATTTGGAAATGAACAATGGGACATTCATTATGAGAGGAAAAACAAGGTAAAAGGGTATAATAAAAACAGACCCTCAGAAAAAATGATTATTTTGAAAGGCAATAATTTTCCACACCCATATTCCTTGTTTAGCATTGACTTTGGTTGGTGGTTACCTAGTTCAGAAGGAGGACCTAGACCAAAAGGGCGCTTTGGTTTTTATACATTATTTTATGACAATAATTCATTGTCCCATTGTGAAATAGGAATTTATTCTGGAGAAGATCTTAGTCATCTAGATCTCAACATTAGTAAATGATGATTTTGATTCATGAGTACTCCATAGGGGGATCGTTATGAAAGGGCTCATTTGAGCACCCATTGCAAATTTACTAAAAGAGTTGATTTACTTAATCAGCGAGGACATCACATGCGCCTTTATCACAATCCGAGATGTTCTAAATCTCGTCAAGCGGTGGAAATATTGAATTCTAGAGGGATCAAATATGAAGAATATCGGTATCTTGAAAAAGGAATTCATCAAGATGATTTAGAACTATTTTCATCTTTGCCAAATATTATCCGTACTGTAGAAAAAGAATACAAATTTATCAATTATAATCTTTCTAAAAAAGAGAACATTGCGAAAGCATTATCTCAATTTCCAAGATTACTGCAAAGGCCAATATTAGTTAGTAAAGGTAAAGCCGTAATTGGTAGGCCACCTGAAGAGATAATTGGTTTATTTGAAGATTGATATTATTCTTTGCTTTCAGCAACTTCCTTGACTTCTACTGAAAACCTTTCTGCACTTACCAATAAACTTTCTAAACCAGGTAAATGTCTCCCCGCAAGGAAATTCAAACATGCCCCTCCTCCCGTAGATACATGCCCCATTTTATGTGACAAACCCCTTTGTTCAACAATTGTTGCAGTATGGCCTCCACCCATAACCACATAGGCAGAAGTCTCCGCACAAGAGTTTACAATTTCAATTGTACCAAATGCAAAATCATCAATTTCAAAAACCCCACTTGGCCCATTTAATATCACCGTCCCCGAATTCATTATTGCAGATGATACATTCATAGATGCTCTAATCCCTATATCATAAATTGGAAAATTCGTTGGTAAATCTGAAACTGGTATATCTTTTCTTTTTCCATTCTCATTTATTGCTAAGTCAAAAGGAAGTTTGATTTTATCAGAATATTTAACGAATATTCTTTTGGCTTTATCTTCAGTTGTAATCCATTTGTCTCCTAATTCATTGATTAGGAAATTTTTGTTTACATCCCCTATGTCCTTTCCTGAAAGGTGTAATAAGAAATTTGCAACAGCCCCTACTGCCCATACTTCATCAGCAACCTGTCTTTCAAGCATATTCAGTGCGGTATCTATGGAATCGTCTATTTTCACTCCACCTACGATTAGTTTACAAGGTCTTATAGTATTGGAGAATACACTATTCAGAGCATTGAATTCTTTAGTCACTAGCTTACCTGCAATACATGGAATTGCAAGTGAAAAACCAGTGATTGAAGGGGAACTGCGGTGAATGCATCCAAAAGCATCATTAACAAATGCATCTGCAACACTAGATAATTTTTGAACAATCATTGTATTCATCATTTCTTCAAAGCCATCTTTTTTGCGTGTTATTTCTTCATTGTCCATTCGCACGTTGTTTAGCATTAGAATTTCACCATCAACAAGATTTTCAATTGCAGTCAAAGCCTCATTTCCATGAATATCTTCTACAAATTTAACAGGCCTTCCTAGAAGCCTTTGCAATTCTCTTGAATGTCTTGATGTTGTAGTAAAATCGGATTTACCAGGGCGACTTTGGTGAGTTAATACAACAACTTTTGATTTTACTAAAGCATTAAAGGTTGGTATTGCAGCCTCAATTCGCGATAAATCAAGAAAAGCACCTGATAAAGGATCTAAAGGTGAATTAAAATCAACTCTTAGTAGAACGGTCTTACCTTCAAGCCGCACTTCGTCGAGAGTTAGCATACTCCCCATTGGAACTTGGGAATAAATATGGGTTATTAATCCGACAGTGTAAAAGATGTTCTGAATGATACTTGGTGTATTTTTTACACCTTAGTTTAAACAGGTATACTTTTCCATTAATATAAGTTAGGCACTAACCATTTATTGAGGTTAAAATATGGCAAGAAGTAATGAGTTAAATGAGTGGCTAGATCAATGGTCAAACAAAATAAGAGACACAAAAGACAGCAAAGAAGAGACTATGAATCAATCATGGGTATATAGAATGGCAAGATATTGGCAAAGATTTGATTTTTTAGATTGAATATTTCATGTAGAATTTGATTGGGAAGTAGTAATAAGGTGAATTACCTGCCCATAAACATGAAGGAATTTAGCGTAGAACTTAACGATGAACCAGGTCAACTTGCAACTGTCTGTGAAGCAATTGCTCTAAAAGGAGCCAATATATTGGCAGGCGCTGGAATCGGAAAGGCTAGACCTGCGATAGCGTTAGTTACAGATGACGAAGAAGCAACATCTGCGGCTTTAGATGATTTAGGAGTAAGTTATGATGTTAATGAATTGCATATAACAACCTTACCAAATAGGCCAGGGGGATTAGCTGAATTTTCTCGGGTACTAGGAGATGCAGGAGTTAATTTAAGGTCCCTATTTATCATGCAAATGGAAGTCGATTCTGCAGATATTGCATTTACTGTTGACAATGATGAGAAAGCGTTGGAAGCACTAGGGTTGTAGTGATTTTAAGGGCAGTTGTTTTGACCTAGCCTGCAGGTGGGTTATGCAATGACATGGTCAGAGTCTGATTTAGTTGGCCCTGAAAACGAGGATTGGAGGGTACCTGTTTCCGAATTATCCAAACGTCAAAGTCAATTTGCAGATTTATTAGCATTAAACAATATTTCTGGTGCGTTAATTCAAAATCCTGTAGATCTTTACTATTTTTCAGGAACTAGACAGAATAGTACATTGTACGTTCCAGCGAGTAATTCCTCAGGCTCGATAGAGGAAGGAGGAAATGGGCCTATACAATTTGTTAGAAGGAGTTTGAAAAGAGCAAAATGGGAATCAGGAGGAAGTGATTCTCCTCATATCTTGGAAAAATTCCCTAGAATGTCATCTTTTGAAGAAAAGTTAAGTTCTTGTGGAGTTGTAGACATGCCTTCTTTACAATTAAATGCCCTTCCTTATAATTTTGTAAATATCTTTGCCAATAAATTAAGGGGTTTAAATTCAAAAAACACCTCAATTACTGATAATTCGAAATTAATTTATCAACTAAGAGAGATTAAATCAGAATGGGAGATTGATGTCATGAAAACGGGTGCAGCAATTCAAATGGAAATGTTTGAAACCGTTGCAGAAATAGGCAGTAGAGGTGTTTCTGAATTAGATATTGCAGCAGCAGCAGAAGCAATAAGCAAATCATATGGTTTTTCAGGTAATGTAAATATCCGAAGATATCCGATGCAATGCGATAGAGCAGTTGTAGTGGCAGGTCGTACAGGAGGAATACCATCCTTTTTTGATGCAGCAGTAGGCGGTGTAGGCCCTCACCCTGGTGCAAGTCATGGAGCAGGTTTTAACAAAATAAAAGAGAATGAACCAGTTTTAGTAGATTTAGTACATGTGCATCGAGGCTATGTTGTAGACATGACTAGGATGTTTGTAGCAGGAAAATTATCTCAAGAATGGGAAGAAAGATTGGATGTAACATTAGATTTGAAAGACTTGATAATTGATTCATTGAGTAAGGGGAATACTTGCGAACAAGTTTGGAATGAATCTTTGGAATATGTAAAAGAAAAACCAGGATGGGAAGAACACTTGATGGGGATGCCCCCTGATCAATCTAAATTTTTAGGACACGGAGTAGGATTAGAATTAGACGAATCTCCTGTAATTGCATCTGGTTTTTCAAGGGAATTACCAATTGGTGGAACTATGGCAATTGAACCAAAATTTGTATATTCAGATGGTTGTATTGGAAATGAAGATACTTGGGTTAGAACAACTCAAGGAGTGGAGCCAATAACTGCTCATGCAGCATTTCCCTGGGTACATAATTGGGATTAATTAGAATTTTCAAGATAGTGCAACATTATTTTCTCTTCTTTGCTCAATTTAATTTTAATTCTAGATGAGGATTTTGTAGCATTTTCCCATTTCTTTTCAAATTCCCCTCCAATATAATCTTCAATTATCAACGGGTGAATATAAGATCCTCTGCATACAGCAGGGGTATTTCCAAGAATTTCAGAAACAGATTTCACCATTTTTGTAACATTTTTCTTTCGCGCTTTTTCTACTTCTACACGTTCCATCTCTGAAAGATTCTTACCTGCCAAATATGTTGCCCCCCATGTTCTAAAATCTTTAGCTGAAAATTTTTCACCAGTTATATTTGCTAAGTATTCGTTAACATGTTCTGCTTTAAGATCACGAGCAACTCCATTCTCATCTTCAAACATAAACAAATCTTGTTCTTTTTTGTTTCCACCAACTTTACCAGAATCAATAATCATTTTAGCAAAATCATCCTCTTCAATTT
>MDTA01092182.1_pt1 | contig 11251 bp, 13 predicted proteins | sample 811151 | NCBI WGS metagenome assembly MDTA01 (sample SAMN05326648, study PRJNA326480) | marine metagenome | isolation source: seawater | place: Indian Ocean: South | collected 2010 | reverse complement strand
TTAACTCTGACATTTTAATTTAATGCTTTTATACCAGGAAGTTCTTTTCCTTCAAGATATTCTAAAAATGCTCCACCAGCAGTTGAAATAAAATCAAAGTTATTAATAGAGTTGGATTGATTTATAACCGCAATAGTATCACCACCTCCTGCAATCGAATAAAAAGATTTTTCTTTATTTTTTTTTATAATTTCTTTTGCTATTTCAAAACTTCCATTGGCGAAATTTGGATTTTCAAAATATCCAGCAGGTCCGTTCCACAAAACCGTTTTACTTTTTTGTATAATTTCTTTAATTTTATCAATTGTTTTAGTTCCTATATCTAAAATTAAATCATCATCATCTATTTTATTAATTTCTTTTAATTGGGATTTGCCATCCATTGTTTTTCCAATCATTACATCTATTGGATGAATAATAGAACATTTGTAATTTTTTGAAGCTTTATAAATATCATCTATAATTGTTTTACAATTATCTTCTTTCACTGATTTACCTATTGAATATCCTTTATATTTTAAAATATTATTGGCCATTCCTCCCACAATAATAATGTTATTAAATTTAGGAATTAAGTTTTTAATTACCCCAATTTTTGTTGAAATTTTTGACCCACCAATAATACAAGTAACTGGTTCAATTATTTGAGTTGTAACTTTGGCTAAAGCTTTTATTTCTGTTTCTAATTGCAATCCAGCAAATGATGGTAAATATTTCGTTATATTAGAAACTGAGGCATGAGCTCTATGAGAGCAAGAAAAAGCGTCATTAACAAATAAATCAGCAAGACTTGCTAACTTTTTTGAAAAATTTAGGTCATTTTTTTCCTCCCCATCGTAAAATCTTATATTTTCTAAAAAAATTATTTGATTTTTATTATCTTTAAATAAATCTTCTTTTTTAAGTTCATAAATATTTTTATTTACAAGCTTTATCTTTTTATCGATTTTTTTTTCCAAATTTTTACAAACAGGCTCAAGAGAGAGTTCTTTATTTATTTTTCCTTTCGGTCTTCCAATATGAGAAATTATTAAAATTTTAGAATTTTTTTTTAATAAAAATTTAATTATTGGTATAATTTTATCTATTCTTGTTGTATCCGCTATTACTCCATTTTGAAGAGGGACATTTAAATCTAATCTTAACAATACTTTTTTTTTATTAAGATTTTCATGATCTTTAATATTATTCATTAAGAAATTTTATGAAGATATTCTGCAATATCACACATTCTATTTGAAAATCCCCATTCATTATCATACCAGGCAGATATTTTACCCATATTTTTACCTACAACATTTGTGAGAGTAGTGTCGATAATAGAAGAAGCAGAGTTATGGTTAAAGTCAATAGATACTAGTTTTTCAGAATTTATTTCAATTATTTTCTTTGACTGATTTTTAACAAAATTTTCAAATGCAGAATTAATTTTTTCAATACTCAAATCTTTCTTTGTACAAAAAACTAATTCAATTAAGGATACATTAGGAGTAGGAACCCTCATAGCTATTCCCTCTAATTTCCCCTTAAGATCTGGAATAATCTCTCCAATAGATTTTGATGCACCTGTTGAGGTTGGTACTATTGATTGGCTCGCGGATCTTGCTCTTCTAGGATCTTTGTGAGAATTATCTAAAATTCTTTGGTCACTTGTAAATGCATGAATAGTGGTCATAAACCCTTTTTCAATTTCAAAATTTTTATTTAAAATGTAAGCTACTGGAGCTAAACAGTTAGTAGTACATGACGCTGCAGATATAATCTTATCTGTTTTATCTAATATTGTCTCATTTACTCCGAAAACAATAGTTTTGTCAGCATTTTTACAAGGGGCAGAAACAATAACTTTTTTCGCTCCATTTTTAATATGGGATAATAATTGATCTTTTGAATTAAATTTTCCGGTACATTCAAAAACATAATCAACATCAAATTTTTTCCAATTTATATTTTCTAAATCGCTTTCTTGACTATAAGAAATTTTATTATTGTTAATAATTAAAAAATCTTTATTAAAATTAACTATTGAATTAAATGTTCCATGAACAGAATCATATTTAAGAAGTTTAGAGCAAGACCCTGAGTCTGTTCTATTATTAATATGCTTAATTTCTACATTACTTTTATTATTCTCAATAATTGACCGAACTATCATTCTGCCAATTCTTCCCATTCCATTAATGCCAATTTTTATTTTCATAAATTTTCTCTAATTTTATTTATAATACTTTCTGAATTTAACTTAAAATGGTTATATATATCTTTATAAGGAGCACTTTTACCAAAGTCATTTATTCCAAAATTTAATCCATTAATACCAGTATATCTTTTCCAAAAATTCGTTTCTGAGGCTTCAATAGATACAATAAGCTTTGTCTCAGCTAGTATTTTTTCTTTATAACTTTTACTTTGTTTATCAAATAATTCCTGACAAGGCATTGATATTACCTTTGAATAGATATTTTCTGTGGCTAATTTATGACTAATTTCACATGCTAAACTGATTTCAGATCCTGAAGATATTATTGTCAATTTTATATCATTTCCGGTTCTTAAAATTTCATAGCCTCCTTTTGAAGTTTCATTTATGGAGGAATTTTTAAACCTAACAGGATTTGTCGCCTGCCTCGTTAAAGCAATTACACTTGGAGATTCTAAGTCCTTCAAAGCTAATTCCCAACATTCAAAAGTTTCAATTAAATCTGCTGGCCTATAAACGTTCAAGTTAGGAATTGATCTAAGACTTGTTAGCTGTTCTATAGGCTGATGTGTTGGGCCATCTTCGCCCAGACCTATTGAGTCATGAGTAAAAATATAAATTACTCTTTTCTTCATCATTGCTGCAAGTCTTATAGAAGGTTTACAATAATCGCTAAAAATTAAAAAAGTACCACCATAAGGAATTAAATTGCTGTGAAGAGCAATTCCATTCATTATTCCACACATCGCATGCTCTCTAACTCCATAATGAATATAGTTTCCTGTAAAATTATTTCTTTTTATAATTTTATGATTTTTAGTTTTTGTATTATTTGAGCCAGCTAAATCAGCTGATCCGCCAATTAAATTTGGTAATCTTGTAGCAATATTTAAAAATATCTCAGAGGATTTTCTAGTCGCAAGAGGTTTTGGATTTTTTATATATTCATCTTTTGCTTTATTAATATATTTATTTATTGAATTAGAAATTTTTAAATTAACAAAATTTATTTTATATTTTTTTTCGTGTAACTCTGCCTTTTTAGAAGCTTTTTTTCCTATTTTTCTCCATTCATCTAGTAAATTTGTTGGCATTTCAAAGGGTTTATATTTCCATTTTAATTTTTTTCTAACCAATTCTACCTCTTCCTCTCCCAATGGACTTCCATGAGATGATGACTTTCCGCTTTTATTTGGAGATCCATAACCAATTGTTGTTTTGCAAGAAATAGCGATCGGTTTTTTTGTATTTTGAGCTTTTTTTAATGCTTTAAATATTTCTTTATAATTATGACCGTTTATTTTTAAATACTCCCAACCATAACTTCTAAACCTTTTTTCATGATTATCTGATACTGCAAGACTAGTTGGGCCATCAATCGATATAGAATTGTTATCAAACAATAAAATTAGATTTTTCAATTTTAGGTGTCCTGCTAAACTTAAGGCTTCGTGACTTATTCCTTCCATTAAACAACCGTCACCAGCCAATACATAAGTTTTATGATTTATCTTTTTTTTTCCAATTTTTTTTTTTAATATTTCTTCTGATATAGCAAATCCAACTGCATTTGATATTCCTTGTCCGAGAGGACCAGTAGTTGTTTCTATTACAGAATTGGGATGAAATTCAGGATGTCCAGCACAAATAGAATTAAGTTGTCTAAAATTCTTTATATCTTCAATGGAGACACTTTTATAACCAGTCAAATATAGAAGTGAATATAATAGCATTGAACCATGACCAGCTGATAGTACAAATCTATCTCTATTTATCCAATTTGGATTTTTTGGGTTAAAATTTAAAAAATCTTTAAAAAGAATAGTTGCTACGTCAGCCATACCCATGGGCATACCTGGGTGGCCAGAATTTGCTTTTTGAACTGCATCAATAGACAGAAATCTTATACAATTGGCTAAATCTTTATGTAGTTTATTCAAAAATTATCCTGTCTAGACTAAGAAGATTCTATTTAATAATATGATTATATATATATGAAATTTTTTACTGAAAAAGAAAAAAAACTTAATTTAGCATTAACTAAGTTAAAAAACTTAAATCTCCAAAATCCAAACACTGAAATTATTGTAGAAAATTTAAATAACCAAAAAAATCAATTAGAAATTGAAAAAAATGAATTAGAGGAAAAATACAAAAGTTTATTAAATAATTTTAATGATTTATCAGAGAAATTGAGCCAAATTGAAGAACAAAAAAAAAATGAAAATTTAAAAAAAAAAGAATTCTCTGAAAAAATTGATGAATTAAATCAAGAAACAGATATTTTGATAGATGAAATTGATAAATGGCAAATGTAAATATAAAATTTAATGGTAAAGAATTTGTTCTTTCTTGCGATGATGGTCAGGAAGAGCATTTGGAAGAGCTTTTAATTCATATAAATAAAAAATTTAATGAACTAAAAAATGATTTAGGTAATATTGGAGAAAATAAACTTTTATTAATAACTGCGGTAAAAGTAATGGATGAATATTTTGAAACAAAGAAAAAAGTTGATCAACAAAAAAATGAACTAATTAGTCTTAAAAATAAATTTAAAGAATTAAAATCCTTAGTTTATAATTATAAAGATACTAAGGAAGATGAAATAAAAGAAATAATGGAAAAATTAAATAACTCAAAGGCGGAGTTCGAAACAAATATGGAAAAGTATGAAAAACTTATTAATGAGACAGCAGATGAAATTTCAAATTTTGTTGATAAAGCTAAATCAAATGAAGATAATTTAGCTCAGTAGTTTTCAGTGATAAAAAATAAATTAAGAAAAAAAATCCTTAAAATAAGAAAATTAAAAAAAACCCATAATTTAAAATTAGATTTTAAAAAACTTATTGTATTATTAAAAAAAGAAAAATTGAAAAAAAAAAAATGTGGGTGGATATTATCCAGTTAATTTCGAAATTAATTCACTACAGATACTTCAAGAACTTGAAAAAAAAAATTTTAATATTTCATTACCTGTAATAGAAAAAAATAATAAGATGAATTTTTATCGATGGTCGTTCAATGATCCATTAGTAGTAAACAAATATGGTATACCAGAGCCAGCTTCAAAAAAATTGAATTATCCAGATATTATATTGGTGCCCTTGGTCGCTTTTGACAGGAGTTTAAATAGGCTTGGTTATGGCGGAGGTTTTTACGATCGATATTTAAAAAAAATTAGTAAAAAAAAAAAAATTTTAAAAATTGGTTTAGCCTCTTCATTTCAAATGATAAAAAAAGTACCGGTCAATGTTTATGATCAAAAATTAGATTTTGTATTAACAGAAAAAAGTATGCTTAAATGAAAATTTTATTTTTAGGTGATGTAGTTGGTGTTTCTGGATGTTCAGTGCTCACTAAAAATCTTTTAAATATTATTGAAGAAAAAAAAATCGATTTTGTTATAGTTAATGGAGAAAATGCAGCCAAACCTGGTGTTGGGATTACCCCTGAGATATGTAAAGATTTCTTTAATTCTGGAGTGAATGTAATTACATCTGGAAATCATGTTTGGGATCAAAAAGAAATAATGAATTTCATAGAGAATGAAAAAAGATTACTAAGACCAAAAAATTTATTTAATCCATCGCCTGGAAGAGGTTTTGAAATTTATAATTCAAAAAAAAATATTAAAATTGGTGTTTTAAATTTAATGGGAAACGTTTTTATGAAAAAAAGTGATGATGTATTTGAAGAAGCAATAAAGTTTGAAAAAAAATATAAGCTTAAAAAAGATTTTGATATCCTTATAATTGATTTCCACGGAGAAATAACAAGTGAAAAAAATGCAATAGGACATTTTTTTGATGGAAAAGCTACATTAGTAATAGGAACTCATACTCATATACCAACAAATGATACAAGAATATTAAAAAAAGGCACTGCATACCAAACAGATGCAGGTATGTGTGGAGATTATGACTCAGTCATAGGAATGAACAAAGAAAATTCACTTAATAAATTTTTAAAAAAAGACTCTTTAAAACATTTCCCTGCTATTGGGGAGGCAAGTTTAAGTGGAGTAATCGTTGATTGTAATATAGATACAGGTTTGGCAAAAAATATTGAAAACTTCATTTATGGTGGTGAATTAGAAAGAAATTAATTTTATTATGGCGGGACATTCACATTGGGCAGGAATTAAACATAAAAAAGGGAAAGCAGATAAACAAAGATCAAAAATTTTTTCAAAACTTTCAAAAGAAATAACAGTTGCAGCAAAACTTGGTGACAAAGACCCATCAATAAATCCAAGACTTCGATCTGCAATACAAGCTGCAAGATCAGCTAATATGCCAAAAGAAAATATTGAGAGAGCTATTGATAAATCTTTAAAAAAAAATGAGTCAAATTTTGAAAGTTTAAGATACGAAGGTTTTGGTCCAGATAAAATTGCTGTTATTGTTGAAGCTTTAACTGACAATAAAAATAGAACTGCATCAAATATTAGAACAATTTTCCAAAAAAATGGAGGTAATTTAGGAACAACAGGTTCAGCATCACATAACTTTAATCAACTAGGTATAATTAAAATTGATAAAAAAGAAATATCTGATGAAAATATTTTGGAACTTGCAATAGTGTCAGGTGCAGAAGAATGCATTTCTAAAGATACGTTTCATGAAATTCGATGCTCTGTTAAAGAAATATACAATGTAAAAAAAGATTTAGAAAAAAAAATAACTAATTTTATATCAACTGAAATAGAATGGTTGCCATTAAATAGTGTAAAAACAACAAAAGAAAATGAGGAGAATATAATAAATTTTTTAGAAACATTAGAGGATGATGATGATGTTCAAAACGTTTATTCAAATGTTGAATTTATTTAAATTAATATGTTTATAATTGGAATAGACCCTGGAACTTCTGGTGCCATATGTTTTTTTAAGGATGGAAAAATCCAAGATGTTATAGAAATGCCAACTATGATTGATGGTAAAAAAAATAAAAAACAAGTAAATGGTGCTCAAATTTTTAATGAAATTTCTGATAGGATTAAAAATGTTGATAAAAAAGATGTTAAGGTTGTTATAGAACATGTTTCAGCAATGCCAGGACAAGGAGTAACAAGTATGTTTAACTTTGGTCAATCATTTGGAATAATAAAAGGAATTTGTTCTGCTATGCAGCTATCAATGTTCTTTGTAAGACCTGTTAAATGGAAAAAATATTTTAACCTGATAAATTCTGAAAAAGACGCAAGCAGAACGAGAGCAATTGAGATATTTCCTTATTTTTCCTCACAGTTATCAAAAAAAAAGGATTCTAATAAAGCAGATGCTATATTAATCGCATATTTTTACTATGAAACTTATAAAAATGAGGATTAAAGTTTTATTTTATAGTCAAATTGATGACACAATTAAGTGTGAAACGTAATTATGGAAGCTGATATTTCAACTCAAGCAGTAGGACTAGCATCAAGTGCTGATTTTTCTTTAATAAACCTTTTTATAAGAGCAGATATCATTGTTAAATCTGTTATAGTTTTATTAATAGTTTGCTCCGTTTATTCTTGGGCAATTATAATAGAAAAATTTAAACTATTCAAAAAGATAAATATTTCTTCAGAGGAATTCGAAGAAAAATTTTGGCGATCAAAATCTGCAGAGACGTTTTATAATAATTTACCTTCAACTGTAGATGACCCTATGGCTCAACTTTTTAAAGAATCAATGCAAGGTTTGTTAAAATCAAAGTCTAGATCAAATCTAAATGAAAGAATGAGAGGAATGTTAGAGAGTGGTATTGAAAAACAGATCTCTAAACTTGATAAAGGTTTTACATTCCTTGCTACTGTTGGATCTACAGCTCCTTTCATTGGACTATTTGGAACAGTTTGGGGCATAATGAATTCTTTTCAGTCAATTGCAATTTCAAGAAACACTAGCTTAGCTATTGTTGCTCCAGGAATAGCAGAAGCATTATTTGCTACCGCATTAGGACTCTTGGCAGCTATACCAGCTGTAATTGCTTACAATAAATTTAATAATGACTCAAAAAAATATACCCAAAAACTAGAAAATTTTTCTAAAAGATTTTTATCTATCATCTAATATGGCTTTTAAATTAAATCGTTCTTCAAAAGAACCAATGAGTGAAATTAATGTTACACCTTTCGTTGATGTTATGCTAGTTTTGCTCATAATTTTTATGGTAACAGCACCTCTGTTAACAGTAGGGGTACAAGTAGATTTACCAGAAAGTTCTGCGGATTCACTTCCAGAAGAACAAGAACCATTAACTTTGACAATAAACTCAAAAGGCGAAATTTTTATTCAAGAGTCTAAAGTCGATTATGATAAAATAATTGCAAAAATTTTAGCTGTTTCAAAAAATAGAACTGATACAAGAATTTATGTTAGGGGTGACAAAACAATAAATTATGGCAGGGTATTAGAAATCATGGGAATGCTCTCTGGGTCTGGTTTTACAAAAGTTGCTTTGATTTCAGAGCCATATAAAGAAAGGTAAATAGGTGAATAGGAACATAGTAATTTCCTCTGTTTTACACCTAATTTTAATTATGATTACAGCAATGAGTTTACCATTTTTAGCAAAAAAACCGATTGATCTTCCTCCAATAGTTTCAGTCGAATTAATTCAAATAACTGATAAAACCAATATTCCTTTTGCTCCTAAAGCAAGGAAAATTATTGAAAAAGTAAAAGAGGAAGAAAAAAAACTAGTTTCTGAGCAAGCACCTCCAAAAAAAGTAAAAAAAGAAAAGCCAGATGCAGTTCCAATGCCTGAAGATAAAATTGAAAAAGTTGAAAAATTAAAAGATGAAAAGCAAAATCCTGAAAAAATTGATGATGAGGTTAAGCAAGTTTCAGAATTTGAAAAAAAAGAATTATTTGATCCAAATAATATAGCGGCATTGATTGATAAATCAAAAGTTGAAAATGCTCAAACAGTAAAAAAAACAAATAAAGTCACCCAAGATCAAGATAAAAATGTGAATATCTCTGGTCTTTCATTAAGCGAGGAAGATGCTCTGAAAGCTCAAATTTTTGGTTGTTGGAGTATTCCACTTGGCTTACCATATGATGAAAATTTGTTAGTGAGAATAAAATTACAATTAAAACCTGATGGTACAGTGGTAAAATCTGAAATTCTTGATCACGCTAGAATGAATAGACCCGGACAGGGCTTTTATAAAGTTTTAGCCGAAAGTGCTTTAAGAGCAATTAAATTATGTCAACCCTTAAGAGTTCCAACTACAGGTTATGAGAGATGGAAAGATTTACAACTAAATTTTGATGCAAGAGAGATGTTAGAAGGATAATGAATTTTATGAAAAAATATTTAATTTTATTTATCATTTTTATTTTTCCTCAGAAATCTATTGCTTTAATCGAAGTTGATATTACTCGAGGAAATCTTAATCCATTACCGATTGCTGTTTCTCCCTTATCTATTGATGAAAAGTCGAAAAAAAATTTTGAAAAAATAATCAAGAAGAAAGATATTGGGTTAGAAATTTCAGTAGTTGTGGAGAATAATTTGAGACAGTCAGGCCTATTTAATCCTCTAGATAGAGATGCTTTTTTACAAAAACCAGATATAGCGAACTTAAAACCAAGATTCGAAGATTGGAGTTTAATTAAAGCACAAGCATTAATAACTGGAAAAGTAAGTTATAAAGATGAAAAACTTAGAGTAGAGTTTAGATTATGGGATGTTTTAGCTGGCAAAGAAATGATGGCTTTAGCATTTACAACTGTGCCCACAAACTGGAGAAGAGTTGGACATATAATTTCTGACAAAATTTATGAAAGATTAACAGGTGAGAAAGGTTACTTTGATACAAGAATTATTTACGTTGCTGAAGAGGGTCCTAAAACAAAAAGAATAAAGAAGCTAGCTATTATGGATCAAGATGGATCTAACAATAAATTCTTAACACTTGGCAATGAACTTGTTTTAACTCCACGTTTTAATCCTAATAGTCAAATGGTAACTTACTTGTCATATTTTAGAAATTTACCAAGAGTTTATTTGCTTGATATAGAAACAGGTATGCAAGAGGTTGTTGGAGATTTTCCAGGAATGACTTTTGCTCCAAGATTTTCCCCAGATGGAAAAAAAATAATAATGAGTTTCGCAAAAGATGGAAACTCAGATATTTATACTATGGACCTTGAAAATAGAATTGTAGAAAAAATTACAAATCACCCCTCTATTGATACCTCGCCTTCCTATTCGCCAGATGGAAAATATATTTGTTTTAATTCTGATAGAAGTGGTTATCAACAGATTTATATAATGGATAGTGATGGAGATAATGTAAAAAGGATTTCATTTGGTAGAGGCTTGTATGGAACACCAGTGTGGTCACCAAGAGGAGATTTAATTGCTTTCACAAAGTTACACAAAGGCAAATTTTATATTGGAGTAATGAGAACTGATGGTTCTGGAGAGAGACTGTTAACAGAAAATTTTTACCAAGAAGCTCCATCTTGGTCCCCAAATGGAAGAGTTTTAATTTTTTATCGAGAAACGAAAACAAATAAAAAAGGAGAGGGTTTTTCCGCAAAATTATGGTCAATTGACCTAACTGGATATAATGAACGCCAGGTCAAAACTCCTACAGATGCATCCGACCCATCTTGGTCATCATTATTAAGTAATTAAAAGCTTAATATGAGAAAAATTGATGAATATTCTTGATTTTTTAGCTTGAAACATTTATCTACTTGTGAATAACTTAATATTTATAAAAGGTTTAAGGGCAAATAAGGAGCAATTAATGAAAATAAGCAAAATTTTTAAAAATGCATTTTTGGTATTATTAGCATGTTTAACATTGACAGCATGTGCTACTAAAAAAGTTGGCACTGGTCAAATGCAAGGAGATGTTTACACAGGCAAAGATACTGTTGAATATTTAGCTTCAGGTGTACCTGATAGAGTGTTCTTTGCAACGAATGAATCAGTTTTAACAACTGCTTCTAGAGAAACTTTAAGAAAACAGGCAGCCTGGTTAAGAAAAAATTCTGATGTAACAGTTGTACTGGAAGGTCATGCTGATGAAAGAGG
>MDTA01116773.1_pt1 | contig 11252 bp, 8 predicted proteins | sample 811151 | NCBI WGS metagenome assembly MDTA01 (sample SAMN05326648, study PRJNA326480) | marine metagenome | isolation source: seawater | place: Indian Ocean: South | collected 2010 | reverse complement strand
AATTGTAAATATGATAATTGGTGTCATTCAAATAGATCAAAATGCTGACATTAATTCTGATGGTATTGTAAATATAATTGACATACTGCAAGTTGTTAATTCAATAATTAGTACTATATCTGATGATGCAACTCATGCAATAATATCCAAAAAAGATAATATATTGGATATTAGTTCTGATGGCTATATTGGTGTTATCCAGATTAGACTAAGACATGAAGAAAATTTTGATATTAATCTTACTGAAGATGCATTTCTTAGTAAATATAAAAGTAACAAGAATAAAACTAATATCTTAGTAATTGGACCTTACAACGATAAAATCCTTTCGGCTAACCAGCCTTTTGAAATTGAAGAAATACTCATAACAAATAGCCAGGAATTAATAGAAATAATTCACACAAGTAACTTTAAATTATATGATGCATATCCTAACCCCTTTAATTCTAAAACAAATATAGAATTTATCTTAACAAGTGATTTAAAAGTGTCATTATCTGTTTATGATATAAATGGTCGTGTTGTAGAAACAATAATTGATACTGAATACAAAACAGGTTTTCATCGAGTCGGTTGGGATGCACAAAAATATGCAAGTGGAATATATTTATTTAAACTTAGTACAAAAAATTATACTGAAATCAAAAAAGTAATATTACTTAAATAGGAATCTAAAATGAAAAAAGCAACCTTCATCATTGTCTTAATGTTAAATCAGATAATAGGACAAATTAATACAATTCAGCTTACTTTTAATCTAGATATGAGTTATATTGGTGGTGGCTCAACAGAAGGTGTATTTATTGCTGGTGGGAGTGAATTTGGATGGCCAGGAGATTATCCCATGCTCGATAACGATGGAGATGGAATATACACAGCTACAATAATTAAGGAAATGAATGGAGAATCTCATTACACATTTATAAATGGAGATTGTGGTTGGGAGTGTAAAGAAAATATTACCGGCCAATACTGCTCTGACCCTAGTAATTGGAATGACAGATTTATATCCTGGGGTGAAAATGATATTACAATAGATGCTTGTTTTGGTTTATGCGGAGATAGTACATGTGATACCATCGAAGAACCATTTGATATTAATGTCACATTCAGTGTTGATATGAACAATGAAAATACCCACCCAGAAGGAGTGTATATTGCGGGTGGTGCTTTAGGTCAAGAAGGTTATTTAATGGAGGATCTAGATGGAGATGACATATGGACAATTACATTACCGCTTGGAGCCTATTCTACTCACTATTATAAATTTAGAAATCAACCATCATATGGTACTTGGGAAGGTTTTGAGAATACACAAGAACTTATAAGTGGCGGCTGTGTTATGGGACAATACAATGATAGGTATGTAAATACAAATGGTAACGATATTATCTTACCAATTGTAAACTATGGTAGTTGCTTTCATAACAATGAAAATCCTACAGATATTGAAGTTACATTCAGTGTTGATATGAACAACGAAAATACTCATCCCCAAGGAGTATATTTAGCTGGTGGTTCTTTTGGACAAGAGGGATATTTAATGGATGATTCAGATGGTGATAACATATGGTCTATTGTCTTATTATTAGAAAGTAATCAATTATATCTTTATAAATATAGAAATCAGCCCTCATATGGTACTTGGGATGGATTTGAAAATTCTGAAAATTTACAATCTGGTGGCTGTGTTATGGGTCTATACAATGATCGATATTTAAATACAGGTGATTCTAATATCACTCTACCAGTAGTATCCTATGGAAGTTGCACACATGATAATAATGGACCGACACCTACATTTCCACTTGGCTCTGAAAATTGGAAATTAATGCCGATTGCAGGATCCTTACATGTTGGTCCTGGAGATGGAAGCACTTGGTGGAGTAATACACTGAACGATGTTGAGAATAGATCATGTTACTTTGATGATGAATACATCTTTAGTTCCGATGGAAGTTTTTTTAATGATCAAGGTGGTGAGACATGGATTGAGCCATGGCAAGATAGCGTTGATCAAGAGGGGTGTGGTTCCCCAATATATCCTCATAATGGAACTAATCCTGCTACATGGACTATTGATGAAAATACTATAACAGTAACTGGACTTGGTGCATATATAGGTCTCGCAAAAGCTCATAATACAGGTGAAGATGGAATTCCCAATGGTCCAATTACATATAACTATACGATTTCCAATAATGGACAAAATATGACTATTAAATTGTGGTTTGGTTCGGGTGAATGGACGTTTAAACTAGCAACTGTCGAATCATTAGAAACAGACTTATGTGGAGATATCATTTGCAATGATAATGAAGAGTGTATAGATAATCAATGTGTTGAAAATACACATATAAATTTGACATTTAATTTAGATTTAAGTTATATAAATAATGAACCTCAGGAAAATGTTTTTATTGCTGGTGGAGACGAGTTTGGTATTCCAGGTGATTATCAAATGATTGACGACGATGGAGACGGTATTTATACAATTACCATTTCTAAACCAATAAATGGATTCTCATATTATACATATATTAATGGAGATTGTAATTGGGCCTGTAAAGAAAATATAGCTGGGCAAGAATGTTCTAATCCAAATAACTGGAATGATCGTTTTTTAGAATGGGGCAACGAAGATATGGTAATAAATGAATGTTTTGGCTTGTGTGGTAGTGGAAATTGTGATGAAGTACCACCACTATTTGGATATGATGGGCTTAATCTTCCAATAGTTTATATTGATACGTACGGAGAAACCATTGTTGATGATCCTAGAATTCCTGCATTTATGGGCATAATTGATAATGGTAATGAATTAAATTTTTTAGATGATGAATACAACGATTATGAAGGCCTTATCACTATAGAATTAAGAGGTAATTCCTCACAGTATAATCCTAAGAAACCATACAGAATAGAAACAGTTGACGAAAACGGTGAGAATAATAACGTGTCATTACTAGGCCTGCCTGAGGAAAATGATTGGATATTATATCCACCATATCAGGACAAATCATTAATGAGAAATGTTCTTACATATAAATTGTCAAATGATATGAATCAATATGCATCTAGAACCAAATTTTGCGAGTTATTCATAAATGACGAATATAAAGGCATTTATGTACTAATGGAAAAAATCAAAAGAGACAGAAATAGAGTTAATATAAGTAAATTAAATTCAGATGATATTTCTGGAGATGATTTAACTGGTGGCTACATTTTAAAATTTGATTGGCCATGGACCGGTGAAAATAATGGGGGATTTGAAAGCGGTGTGGATGGAAAAAGATATAACTATCATTATCCTAAACCAGATGATATAGCTCCAGAACAAGAAAATTACATATCACAATTTATTAATGATTTTGAAAATATTATGTTAAGCGAAAACTATAATGATCCTGAAATTGGATATTTTTCACTTTTAAATATCGAATCTTTTATAGATTATATTTTATTACAAGAATTATCTAAAAATGTCGATGCATATAGGCTCAGCACATATATTTATAAAGATAAAGAAAGCATAGATAATAGAATATACGCAGGACCCATCTGGGATATTAATCATGGATATGGTAATTGTAATTATGGAGAAACATGGTTGACTGAGGGCTGGCTTTTAGAATATAATCCAGAGGGGGGTGATCAGATAAGTTTTTGGTGGGAGTTACTATGGAATGATACAAATTTTCAGACTTTATTTTCAGAAAGATACCAAGATTTAAGATCAACAATATTTTCAGATAATTATATAAATGGTATAGTAGATAGCATAACAACTCATCTTGGACCTTCTATTGATAGGAATTTTAGTCGATGGCCTCTTTTGGGTAATTATACATGGCCTAATTATTATGTTTTTGATTCATATGAAGAAGAGATTAGTTACTTGAAGTCATGGACGAGTGAGAGGTTAAGATGGATGGATAGTGAATTATCAACCCAAATTACAGGAGATATTAATTTAGATGGCTCTGTAAATGTAGTGGATGTAGTTATGGTTGTAAACATGATTCTCGGCTTATCAACTTTAGATTTAATTGCAGATATGAATTCTGATAATCTTGTAAATATTGTAGATGTTATACAAATCGTAAATATAATTATTTTAGAGATTTCTAACGATGCTTCTTATGCTGAGTTTTATATATCAAATAACAGTCTTTTGATGGATACGGATGGGTACATAGGTGCTATAGAAATTACGTTACTACACGACACAGATTTTGAGATTCAACTGAACAAAAATTCTATGGTATCAAAGCATGTTACCAATGATAATACAACAAATATTGTAATTGTAAAACCAAATGGAAATGAACTTTTTAAAACTAATAATAATTATGAAATAAAAGAAATTTATGCATCTAATAGTCAAAGTTTGGTGAATGTTTATTATCCAAATGAATTTATTTTGGATCAAATTTATCCCAATCCTTTTAATGCAAAGACTAATATAGGTTACACATTACCCCAGAATATGAATGTAAAAATTGATATTTACGATATTAATGGACGTAATGTAATAACATTATTTAATGGCATAAAAACATCTGGAAAACATTTTACAGTATGGAATGCTGAGAACATGCATAGTGGTATATATTTTATTAGATTAACAGCAGAAAAATTTACCGAAACAAAAAAAATAATGCTCATAAAGTAATATGCAATATAAAATTTATAAAATAAATTCATTTGCAAATGATATATTAAAAGGTAATCCAGCAGCTGTTGTACCATTAGTTAAGTGGCCTCCAAAAAATATAATGCAGAAAATAGCCACAGAAAACAATGTATCTGAAACAGCCTTTTTCTATCCACAAGATGATAGTTATCATATTCGTTGGTTTTCACCCAATAGTGAAGTTGATCTGTGTGGACATGCAACATTAGCTTCAGCTTTTGTGATATTTAATCATATAAACAAAAATATTGATGAAATAACTTTTTATTCAAAAAGTGATAGGCTTTCAGTTACCAAAAATAATAAATATATTACTCTTAATTTTCCAAATTTAAATCCTTTAGTGTCTAATAAGATTGACAGTATATCTAAGTGTTTAAATATCGAACCTATTCAATTATATAAAAATTTAGATTATATGGCTGTTTTTAATTCGGAAAATGAAATTAAAAATATTAAACCAAAAATTGATTTATTGAAAAAAATCAATTTAAGAGGATTAATAGTAACTGCTCCAGGTGATAATCATGATTTTGTATCTCGATTTTTTGTTCCAAAACTTGGCGTAAATGAAGACCCTGTTACCGGTTCAACACATAGCCAACTAATACCATATTGGTCAAAAAGGCTAAATAAAAAGAAGCTAAGATCGAAACAGATTTCAACCAGAGGTGGTGAAATTTTATGCGAGCAGTTAAGTGATAGAGTACTCATAAGTGGTCTAGCTTATGAGTATTTAACAGGCATAATCAATGTGTAATTTTAATATTTTTAAAAACACTCCCAATTTCAGTGTATGAACCTTTTATGATTATATTCTTATCTATTGATTTAATTTCAGAGTGCGTAAGTGTTGTTGTCAATCCGATTACATTTGCATTTGATTTTAATGCTGAGGTAAGCCCTGTCTTAGAATCTTCAATTATAATTGTTTGATAATCTTTTACTGAAAAATGATCCATTGCCTGGATATATGGTTTAGGTGAGGGTTTTGGTTCTATAGCTTCGTCAACAGTAATTGAATATTCAAAATAATCCGCTATATTTATACATTTTTTAATTTTTTCATAGGAAAGTCTTGTCGTATTAGTAACAATACCTACTTTTATATGATTATTTAATAAGTACTTCTTAAAAAACGCTTCAAAACCAATTATGAACTCTAAATTCGTTTCCATCTTTTTGTATAAGATTTGCCTTAATCTTTTTCTTATATTATCTATACTTTCTACAACATTAAACCTTTTTAAAAATTTAGGATAAAAGTGTCTATATGATAACCCTTTAAATGAATTTAGATCATTTACATTAATATCTACATTAAGTTCTTTAAGAAGTTCAATTTGTGCTTCTTCAAACAGTTTTTCCGAATCTAAAACTGTTCCATCCATATCAAAAAGTACACATTTTAAATCTTTTATTTTATTTATATTCATATTTAATGTTTTGTTATATTTTATTAAAAGTATAATATTCCGATGTATTAAACTATAATTTTTAATACTATTTTTGAAGAAATTTAAATATTAATGTTTAAACTTTTGATACATATTAACCATATGTTTTGCTTTGCAATATTAGTAAAAAAATTTTATAATATATTTATGGAAATAAAAAAAATAAATTTAAAAAATAAATTATCAAAGTTTAATGATTTATGGTCTCCTAAAATAATTTCTATGATGAATGATTATCAATTTAAATTAGCTAAAATTAAAGGTAATTTTATATGGCATGACCACAAAAGTACCGATGAAACTTTTATTGTTATAAAGGGTGAAATGATTATGAAACTTGAAAATGGGGATATTTTAGTTAAAGAAGGTGAAATGATAGTGATCCCTAAAGGAACAAAACATAAACCTACAGCTATGGAAGAATGCCATATTTTAGTTGTTGAGCCAAAAGGAATAATAAATACTGGAGATGAAGTAAATAAACTCACAATTAACAATGAAACATGGATTTAAAACAAAAAATTACAAAATCAACTCACTTATTATAGATTCAATCATTTTAAAGTATAGATACCTTTTTAAAATTTTATTAATTACAAGTATGTTAACTGGAAATTCTTTAACTATTATAAATATATCTGAAAATATTGGTAAAACAAATTGGCTTATAGTAAATGATGATGTTATGGGTGGAGTATCTAATTCTAATCTGTCAATAAATGACAATAAGAACCTAACGTTCAGAGGAATTATATCTTTTGAAAATAATGGGGGATTTGCATCATGCAGGATGTTGTATAATTTTAATAAAATAAAAGAACAAAATACATTTATATTAAAGGTAAGAGGTGATGGTAAAAAGTATAAAATTATACTTAGATCTAACGATTCATCTGTTTATTATTCTGTAAATTTCAAAACAAAAAAAAATATCGAAACAACTCATAAAATAAAGTTAAATGAATTTGATGCTTTCTTTAGGGGACGAAAATTAAATTATTACAATCATGTCGATATAAGTGATATGAACTTTGTTGGTTTTCAAATATCTGACAAACAAGAAGGAATATTCTCACTTGAGGTCATTGAATTAATTATGTTAAAAAATTAAATTAATTAGAATCTAGAATTGAAGAAAATATTTAACAAATACGGTAAAAAAGTGGCTTCATTAACATTTTTATTTTTTTTCGTCAAAGGATTGCTTTGGCTAATTATTCCTGCATTAGTATATTTTTTTGGAATTTCTGATTAGAATAATAGATCTTTAAATATCTTTTTATTGACCTATTCCCAATATAATAATTACATTCGTTTCTATTAGTCTTTTTAATATTTTCTTCAGCATCAATAATCATTGCAGATGCTAGATCTTTTACAGGCAGGCCGAATTGAGTCATTTTTATAATATTTTTTAGTAAGGACTGATGACTATTATTATATCTAATTAGCATTCCTGGTCTAAAAATAGTTTTTGATCTAAAACTCTTAGATACTATTGTTTCCTCTTTTAAACCCATAATTTTTAGGTAATATAAAGGGTGAATCCAAGCCTTGTACCATTGGTTTTTATTAGCTCCTATTGATGATATTAATGTGGAGTGTATAATTTTATTTTTTTCTGCTAATATTGCTGCATTCTCAGATATTGATACTTCTACATCCTTAAATCTAGTTGCTGTTTTGGAGATTTTTTTTGTAGTCCCTATACAATTAAAAAATACTTGATGATTTTTCCAATATTCAGAAGTACTATTTAAATTTTTAAAATTACTTATTTGTATTTGAACTAATTTATCCGATTTAATTTCAACCGATATATCTCTTCTAGTAATCGCAGTAACCTTTTGACAATTTTTTTTTGCTATCAACTGTTTTAAGACTTCTTTTCCGGTAGCGCCTGTCGCTCCAATCAATATTGCATTATATTTTAACATTAATTTTATCTTTTATCTATCTTAACATAGACTTTATAAGGGTTAAGTAAATATTTAGTCATCATTTTTACAACTTAGTCAGATTCCTTATTGATTTATCAAGTTTATATATTAAATATATTATATACATTTAGTTTATCCACCATATATCATAATGCGAAATAAATGAATTTAAACTATTAATTTGACCTATTTTTGGAGTTATAATTTTTTGGCCATAAATATTTGCATACTTTATTGATTCTTTTATTGGTTCATTCCATTCATGCGTAGATAGTACAAAAGCGCCCCAATGAATTGGCATAAAATATTTTGCTTTTAAATCTATAGCAGCGTTAACAGCCTCTTCTGGGAACATGTGAGAATGTTTCCAGGCACTATTGTATTGACCACTATCAATTAAAACCAAATCAAATGGTCCATGCTGATTACCAATCGTTTTAAAATGTTTTCCATATCCACTATCACCACTAAAATAAATTTTACCATATTGTGATATTATTGCCCAAGAAGCCCATAATGTACTATTTCTATTAAACAATCCACGTCCAGAAAAATGTCTTGATGGTAAACAATGAATATTAATTTCTTTATATACTGAATTTTCATTCCAATTCATTTCTACTATATTATTATTATTTACACCCCATTTTGTTAAATGGTTACCTAATCCTAATGGGACATAAAATTTTTTTACTTTATTTTTTAATAGCTTAATAGATTTGTAATCTAGATGATCATAATGATCATGAGAGAATATAACAATATCTATGCTATCAATGGAGCTGAGTGATAGAACTTTTCTTGGATCTGGTCCATATCTTTTTAAACTTGAAATTGGTATTGGAGAGGCGTAGTCAGTAAGCATAGGATCTAGCATTATTATTTTATTATCAATATTTAAAATAAAGGCTGAATGTCCCAACCAACTAAATTTTATAGAATTTTGGTCAATATCATTCAAGAATTTTATATTGATATATTCAAATGGTATATTTTTGTTGGGAGTTTTATTACTATCGTTTTTAAAAAATTCAGACATAGGCATCTCGCCTGTCATCATAATTGTTTCTTCTATATTTATGAACTCATTATTTTTATAATTAGCATATTGAGAATAAATTTTTTTTTGATCTGAATTTGGATTGCCGCCAAATTGTGGATTAAGATTTAAAAATCCTATAATTAATCCAGAAAGGCCAAGAATGAAATAGAAAACGATTATCATTGTTATAATTTATTTAATTTTAATAAGTTTTAATTTATTAAAATAATAACAATTAATATTATATTTTACATTTTCAAAATGTTTCATTTTAAGTTTAATTTTCACAATACTAAAAAATAAACTTAATTAGGTTTTTTTAACATGAAGAATAAACTAGATTCATTTATTTTGAATAAGAAAAATAAATATGAAGAACCTGCAGTTGATTTAGATAAAGACGAATTTATAAAATTAGTAAATAGTAGACGAAGTGTTCGAGTCTTTACAAATGAACCTGTAGATGAGAATCATATAGAGGAATGTCTTGAATTAGCATTATTAGCACCAACATCATCGAACTTACAATGTTGGGAATTTTACTGGATAAAGAATAAGAATAAAAAAGAAAAATTAAAAAGATATTGTTTAAATCAATCTGCAGCAAGGACAGCACAAGAATTAATTGTATGTGTTGCAAAACTTGATACTTGGAAGCATAATAAAAAAGAAATCATAAAAAATTCAGAAAAATTAAATAGTTCTATTTCATCAAAATATTACAAAACAATTGTACCTATTGTATATAGACAGGGTTATTTTGGGTTATTTGGTCTAATAAAAAAGATATTAATATTCTTTATTGGTATAATAAAACCCATCCCACGAGAACCGACGTCAAAATCAGATATGAGAGTTTGGGCAAATAAAACCACTGCTTTAGCATGTCAGAACTTTATGATGGCTTTAAGGGCATATGGGTATGATTCGTGTCCCATGGAAGGAATGGATTCTAGTAGAATAAAAAAATTATTAAAACTTAATTATAATTCTGAAATCTGTATGGTTATAAGCGTTGGAAAAAGAGCCAAAAATGGTATATATGGCAAAAGATTTCGTCTTAACTCTGCTAAGTTTATCAAAATTGTTAAATAAGGAGACATAACACTGTGAAAATTATAGATTTAAGAAGTGATACCGTTACATTGCCATCTGATAATATGTTGAACCAAATTAAAAAATCTAAATTAGGTGATGATGTTTATATGGAGGATATAACAACCAATAATTTAGAAAATCTTGCTTCGGATTTGACTGGAAAAGAATCTGCTTTATTAGTTAGTAGTGGCACAATGGGTAATTTAATATCATTTTTAGTACATTGTGAACGAGGTTCAGAAGCAATAATGGGAAATAAGTCACATACATTTCTATATGAAAGTGGTGGAATATCAGCCTATGGTGGTATTCATTCACATCAATTAGAAAATAATTATGATGGAACTATAGATTTAACAAAAATTAAAAATTCTATAAGAACTAATGATGTACATTTTCCATCGACAAGATTAATATCAATAGAAAACACCCACAATAAATGTTATGGATTTCCATTGCAGTTAGATTATATTGATAAATTATCGGATATTGCAAATGAAAATAATATTAAAATTCATATGGACGGTGCTAGAATATTCAATGCAAGTATATCAATCGGATCTTCAGTTAAAAAAATATTAAAGAGAATTGATTCTGTATCCTTCTGTTTGTCGAAAGGATTAGGATCTCCAATTGGTTCAATTATCTGTGGTACAAATCAATTTATTTCGAGAGCTCGTAGAATAAGAAAATCTTTAGGTGGAGGAATGAGGCAGACTGGAATAATATCTTCTTTTGGAATTTACAGCTTAAAAAACATGATTGATAGGTTGAAAATTGATCATTCAAATGCTCAATATTTAGCAACGCATCTTAATAAATTAAACTTTATTAATACTAAGCCAGAATATGTAAAAACAAATATCGTATATTTTAAATTTAACCATTCCGAACTTGAATTTGAAAAATTTTTAAATTATTGCAAAAATAATAAAATATTGTTTGGTATATATTCTAAAGGTAATTGCCGAATGGTTACTCACTGCGATGTAACAAAAGACGATATAAAATACATT
>MDTA01068513.1_pt1 | contig 11252 bp, 10 predicted proteins | sample 811151 | NCBI WGS metagenome assembly MDTA01 (sample SAMN05326648, study PRJNA326480) | marine metagenome | isolation source: seawater | place: Indian Ocean: South | collected 2010 | reverse complement strand
TGGTACAGTAATGTATTTTTTTAATTCAATTAACTTTTTATCATAATACAAAGCATTTTTGTTTCTTATTTTAATTACTTCTTTAAGCTTTTTTAAACCCCAAAGTGCTACTATACATTGTAACGGTTGCATACGTTTATTCTCACCCCACATCTCAATAGTATCTCTGTTAATCATTCCATGATTTCTATATTTTAGTAACCATTTATATTTTTTTTTATCATTAGTAACCACGGCTCCTCCATCTCCCATTGCATTAAGAGATTTTAATGGATGTAAACTAAAAGCAGAAATGTCACCAAATGTCCCTGGAGATTTTCCTCTTAAAGAGCCACCAATCCCCATACATGCATCTTCAATGACTTTAATTTTATGAGATTTGGCAATGAGCATAATTTCATTCATATCTGGAGATGCACCACCCCAATGAACAGGCATTATAACTTTTGTTTTTTTAGTAATTTTTTTTTTTATATCATTTATATCTATTTGATATCTATCATCACAATCGCAGAATACAGGAATTGCACCCACTGCCTCAATTGCTCCAACTGTAGCATAAAATGTATTTACTACTGTTATCACCTCATCTCCAGGTTTTATATTTAAGGCTTTGAGGCATAATATTAATGCATCCGTGCCATTATTTGTAGATACACAGTATTTTGATCCAATAAATTTAGAAAAAGAATTCTCAAATTTAGTAACATATCTTCCTAATGTAAAATCTGTACTTTTAATTAATTTTCTCCACTCTTTAATAATTTCATTAGGCTGAGCAAATTCTTTTTGAAGATAGTTATAATTAATTTTCATTTTAAAAAAGATTTATCATATTCAGTATAATTATTTTACAAACTAAATAATTACAAATAGTTAAAATGGTCCCTTAAAATATGGATCAGGAACATCAATTGGTAGCTTTTTAGTATCTGACTTGTATTCTTCTAATATTTTAACAAACTTTATATTGTCGATTTTTAAACTTTCTTTTATAGAATTTAATATATCGTATCCAGCAGGGTAAAAATTTTTAACTAAACCTCTTGAGCTTGGAACAGGATGGAACGGCAAACCTAACCTAATAGGTGGACTTTTTAGATTTATCTTGTTTTCTAATAGACTTGAAATTATTTCAGCTCCAACACCAAGTCTTTTATGACTTAAATCAACAGTTATTATGTGCTTAGTCTTCTTAACTGATTTAATTATTTCAGATAAATCTAAAGGGTTTGGCATACAAAGATTAAATAATTCTATATCTATGTTATGTTTTTTTAATAATTTACAAACTCTAAGACATTCTAAAATATTAACTGAATTAGCTATTAAGGTTAGTTTGGATCCACTAGTGATTTTATTAAAGCTCTTAAGTTTTTTAATTTTAAATTTTTTGTCAACCTTGCCTTTGGTAAAGTGTGACCATCGATGTTCTAAAAAAATAACTGGATTTGGATCAAAGATTGAGGCTATTAACATTGATTTAGCTTCCTCAGGAAAAGCAGGTATTACAACTTTTAATCCTGGTATAGCACTAAAAATATTTTCTAAACTTTGACCGTGTTCTGGTCCTTGACCCCATCCTCTACCGATAACCATTCTAATTACAATAGGAACATTATGTTTACCTCTAGATATATAAGATGTCTTAGCAGCGTTATTAATTATTTGTTCGAATGCATATAAAGCAAATTCAACTCTTTGAAGATTAACCAAAACTTTTGATCCATTTATAGCTGAACCTATTGCTACACCAATCATGCCATTTTCTGAGACAGGCATTTCAATTGTTTTGGATTTACCAAATTTTTTTTTTACACCCTTAATAGTTCCCCACATTGAAGATGGGTCGTCTACACCCTCTCCCATTAAAAATAAATTTTTATCTCTACTTATACTTTGAAAAACTGCTTCCTTAATAGCTTCTGTAAATGTTAAATTTCTTTTAGACATATACGTATTTTGAAGCTTCCCTATAATTAGGTAACTTATCGCTTTCAGCAAATTTAAATTGTTTATTAACAAACAATTCAATTTCTTTCTCCAGCTTTTCAATTTTTTTTTGGGTAATTTTATTTTTTTTCAAAAGTTTTTTTGCATAACTAATTGGATCTTTGTTTTGCCAGAATTTTACCTCTTTTGAATTTCTATATTTCAAATGATCGTCGTCACTAGGTCCACAATGTTCTTTATATCTATAAGTGTCCATTTGAACAAAGTATGGTTTTCTTTTAGTTCTCACAAAGTTAATTATTTTTTTTGTTGTTTTATAAACTTCGTCAATTTTATTTCCATCAATCCTTTTATATGGAATTTTAAAAGCAGATGCATATTTCTTAAAGTTACTATCAATTTGTCTCTCACTAATATTTGTGTAAACAGAAAATAGATTATTTTCACATGCGAAAATAATTGGCAAAGAGTGAAGAGATGCAAAATTTGCACATTCAAAAAAAATACCCTCTTCAAGAGATGCGTCACCACAATAAATTACAGTTATATCTTTTAAGTTTTCTCTTTTTTGATGTAATGCGTTTCCTGTAGCCATTCCCATCGCACTGGATACAATGGGAACACTAGATACCATTCCAACATTTTGATCTTGTAAGTGCATAGACCCCCCCACACCACCAACGCAACCGTTATGTTTGCCATATATTTCTGCAAGCATCTTTCTAAGATTTCCACCTTTTGCTAGATAATGTGAATGACATCTGTGATTAGAGAACAGTTTATCTGACCTATTCAAGTTATATATCAGTCCAGTAGCGCATGCCTCTTGGCCTATTGACAAATGTACAGGACATCTCATCTGACCCTTAGAGTAATTTTTTGAAATTGTCTCTTCTACAAACCTTATTAAATATAAAGACTTGTAAAGTTCAATTAAATTATCATTCATAATTATGTAAAATAAAATATACTCTTCATAAATTCAAATCAATACAAAAATGATAAATGGTTATAAAAAATTCAAATTTCAAAAAATAAAATATTTAAACAAGATAAGATCCTTACTTCTTTTAAAATTAAAAAAGTTAGCAAAAAATAAAAATATTACTTTTTCAAATTATCATAATTACATAAATGATGAAAACCACCAAAAAATTCAATGGGAGCTAGCAAAATATTTTAGAGATAATAAGCTGCATCTAATATGCCTAGAGGGAATAAGGGAATTTCTTTATAATCAATTTGGACAAAGTATTCTTGTACAAAAAAAACCTTTTTTAAGGATTGCAAGACCTTTTAAAGAACAAGATAACATTGGACTTCATAAAGATACAATTTATGGTCAAAATCCATATGAAATGTCCATACATGTTCCTTTAATGAATCTTGGACCCAAAAGTTGTCTTAAATTTGCAAAAAATTCTCATTTACTTAATGATAAAAAAATTCAATTTTATAAAAGTAAAAGTTTATTTAAAAAAGGTTCTAGACAACATAAACTTGGAAATCCATATAAGCCAAAAAAAATAGTAAATAATAAATATAATGAACGCGCATTACCTTTAAAATACGGAGAATTTGTTTTTTTTTCACCTGCAATAATTCATGGACAAGAATTAAATTTAGAGAAAAATCTCACACGTTTTTCATTTGATGTGAGAGTCTCTAGCAAATTTTTTCCAGTAGAATTCAATAAGAAAAAATATAACGGAAGTTACATTGAATTTTCTAAATCTCCTATAGATATCCTTGCTACAAAATATTTTTCTAAACAATGAAAATGAATAAATGCTTAATTTGTAATTCACAAAAACAAATAGTACTGGACACAAAATTTAATTTTGTTAGCTCAGATATAAAGAAAATTAAATATTCTCAAAATTTTTTTGTTTGCAAAAGTTGTGGTTGCCTTCAAAAAAAAATAAATAAAAAATATTTAAGAAATATAAGTACCATTTATAAAAATTATGAAGGTTTTTCAAAATATAATCAAATAGATCAAAAAAAAATTATTAACGGAGTTACATTAAGCAGATGTGAGTTATTATTTAAAAAATTTTTAAATAAAAAAAAATTTAATGAAATTCTTGATTACGGATCTAGTAATGGCGCAATGTTAATACCATTCCTTGATACAAATAAAAAGTTATATGCCACTGATTTAAAATGTAACTTAAATTCGAAAATTATTAAAAGTAAAAATTTTGTCAAATTTATAAGTATTAAAAATTTTGAAAATTCAAAAAAAAAATTCGATCTAATTACTTTGATACACGTTCTAGAGCATCTTCATAAACCAACAGAAATATTATCGAATTTAGCAAAAAAATTAAAAAAAAAAAGGAATTATATTTATTCAAATACCAAATTTTTTATTAAATCCATTTGATTTATGTGTTTATGACCACACGATTCATTTTGATATAGACTCACTTAATAGATTGGCTAGTACTTGTGATTTAAAAATAATAGGCATGGATGATAAGCTAATGAATGGAGAATTTTCAATAATTTTAAAAAAAACAAATAAAATCAAAAAAATTACAAATATAAATTATCCAATTCTTAAAAAAATCAATTATTTTAAGAATTTTGAAAAAAAAATTTTAAAAATTAAAAGAATTAAAAATTTATCTATATTAGGAACCTCAATATCGTCTCTATTTATAAAACACAATTTCAAAGGAAAAATAAAAAATATTTATGATGAAGATTTAGGTAAAATAGGAAAGAAGTTCGAGGGTATAAAAGTTAAAAAATTAACAAATAATAACAAAGAAAATCTTTTTTTACCATTTTTTGACAAGAAACTAGCCTCAATAAAAAAGAGAATAAAGAAAAATTATCATTATAATTTAATATGCTTAGATTAAGAAATACAATCGAAAAAAAAATTGGATATAGAATTTTTAGAACCAATAAAAGTGAAATTAATTATATTAAAAGTTTAATTCAAGAATCTTTCAGTAAAACACTTAAAAAAAACAATCTAAAGGTATGTTTAATAGATAATTATCACAAATTAAAAATTAGTGATAAAATGCACAAAAGAATTTGGACGAGAAAAAATAGAATTGCCTCAGATAAGTTAATTTATTATCTCAAAAATAAAAGTTTTATTTTTAAAGTATTAAAAAAAGAATTTGGAGAAGTAAAGTTCAGTCAAAAGGTAGACAAAAAAAATCCAGATTCTTACTGGAGACTTGTTAGGCCAAATAAATTCAATGATGTGGGACCAATTCATGCTGATGAATGGTTTTGGGAAGCTAATAAATGGAAGTTTCCAAAAAATAAAAAAATATTTAAAGTTTGGATGTTGCTTTCAAATAATCTTGATAAAGGTTTATGTGTAATACCAAGCTCTCATACTAAAAAGAATTGGATATATAAAAAAGTTCACAAAGATGGAATTTTTAAACCTATATTTAATAAAGAAAAAAATTCTTATAAAATAAAGAAGCTAAATACCCCAAAAGGTAAAATTTTAATTTTTAATTATGGACTTTTGCATTCTGGTCTAATAAACAAAAGTGACGAGACGAGAATTAGTTTAGAATTTAGTCTTTATTACAAAGGATAAATTATGAAATATTTAATAATTGGTGGTGCTGGAATATTTGCTCTTCATACAATAAAAAAAATTCTTAATTTAAAAGATACTTTAAAAGTTGTTTCGGTAGGAAGAAATCGTGAGAGATCATCAGAAGCCTTCACACTTGGTGTTGGAAAAAATGACAATAGATACACGTATAAACAAATACATCTTTCATTTGAAATAGATTTTTTAACTGATTTAATTGATGCATATGAACCTGATTATATAATTAATTTTGCAGCACTCGCATATGCAACATCATGGAATAAATCATCAAGATATTATGATACTAATATAACCGCAGTTGCGAAATTATGTGAACATTTATATGGAAAAAAATATTTAAAACAATTTTTACAAATAGGTTCTTCTGAAGTATATGGAGGAACAGATAAACCTGCAAAAGAAAATAATAATCCAAATCCAACAAGTCCGTACGCAGTTTCAAAACTTGCAGCTGATTATCATATGCTTAGCCTTTATAATCACATGGGATTCCCAGCTAATGTAATAAGACCAAGTAATTGTTACGGATCTGGTCAATATATGTATAGAGTTATTCCAAAAGCTATTTTATTTGGATTAATTGGTAAAAAATTTCCTTTGGAAGGAGGTGGAAAGGCATTAAAGTCATTTATGCATGCTCAAGATTTAGCAGATGCTATAATATCAATTTTGCATTCAAACAAGTTTGGAAGGATTTATAATGCTGGAGTTGAGAAGCCAAATTCAATTAGAGAAATTGTGGAAACAGTTTCTAATAACTTAAAATTGGATTTTAATAATTTTTGTGTAATTACAGAAGGTAGAAAAACTGAGGATAAACAATACTGTATTGATAGCAGCTATATTAAAAAAGAGTTAGGTTGGGAAGCAAAAATAACTCTCGATGATGGCATCGATGAAGTAGTGCAGTGGGTAAAAAAATATAAGGAAATACTCATAAAAGAACCACAAAATTTTACATTAAGAGCCTAATTTTTTTTTATGAGCATAATTCCATCATAAAAAGGTAAAATACACTTTTGAATATTTTTCTTTTTTAAATATTGTAAAAACTTTTTTACACCTGCACCTTTTTTAGTAATAGTCTTTCGATTTAATGCATCACCTTGGTTAAAAATATTATCAATGATTATTATTCCATTTTTAGTCAATTTATTTTCACAAAGTATAAATAACTCTTTATATTTTTCTTTATTCCCATCAATGAATACTAAGTCAAATTTTTGTTTGATTATTTTTGATGATAATACCTCATTTGCATCTCCAAGAATAATTTTTATTTTTTTATTTAACCTATTTATTTTAAAATTTTTTTTTGCAATGTTATAAAACTTTTCAAACTTTTCTATAGAAATTACTTTCCCGTTTTTTTTTATATTTTTTGATAGTTCCATTGTTGAGAGTCCTATAAATGAACCAATTTCAAGAATATATTTTGGTTTGATCATATTTGTTATAAAATTCAAAAAACTTAAGGAAATAGGATTAGAGGCCATTTCCTCTATTGAAAATTTAGATGGATTATAAATTTTATATTTTTTCTTAGGCCTAATGACATTTGAATTTTTCTCAATAAAATAATATAGATGATCTTCAAAGTTATTTGATTTAAAGTACTTTCTTAACAGGGGCTGGTTAGGTAAAAATAATGAACTATATTTTAATTTATTTTTTTTCACATAAATAATATGACTTTTAAAATATTATTGTCAACTGCAGTTTGGGGAGAAGACTACCTAGAAATATTTTTAGAATATACTCTTAAAAGTCTTTACACAAATGGAAATTTGTTAAATAAAGAATTTTCAAAAAAATCAGAATATATAATTTATGCAGAGAAAAATTATTTTAAGTCTATTAGAGATCATAGTAATTTCAAAAAATTAAAAAAAAAAATTAAAATTAAGCTTATCGAGATTAATAATAGTAAAAAAAATAAATATTTACAGCTTAAAAATTACCAAAATTTTTCACTTGAGTACGGCTATAAAAATAAATTTGAATATTTTAGCTTTATTTATCCTGACTCTATTTTTGGTGAAAATCATTTTAAAACAAATTTTAGTAAAATTAAAAATGGAATGAAATTAGTAATGTGCCCTGGTCCATTAGTAATTTATGAGAACTTTTTTTCATTCTTTAAAAATAAAAAAATTAATAATGTAAATTTAACTAAAATGGTTCTAAAATATTTACACCCTTTTTATAAATCTTTTCATAAAGACATACTAAATTCACGAATTAAAATTTTTGATAATCGAAAGGAGGATTATCAACTTTATAGATGTTTTGATTTACATATATCAATAATATCTTTAGCAATAAAAAATTTAAAAATTAAAAATTCTTATGATGTAGATTTGCTAGAAAACAAAGATTTAGACCAACAACATATTGGTTATTTTGAAAAATCAAATGAAGGAATAATCATCACTTTAGAAAGTATAAATTCAGATCGAACAAAAGAAACTCAATCTTTATTGTTTTTTGAAGGAAAAAAGAAACGAGAAAATGAGCTCAATATAATTAAATTTTGCAACAAAAATTTTAAATATTTTCATATAAATAACTTTATTAAAGGAGCCTTTATAGTGTCTAACAAAATAATAAGTAAAAAAATAATCACTAAAAATTTTAATTTAACTGAAAAATATATGAGAAAAATTTTATCAGAAAATAAAATTAAGGCTATTAAAGGAAAAGATACATTAGAAAAATTTTTAGAATTAAAAAGGAATAATGTAGATATCAATAGTAAATTTGTAAATGTTTTGCAAAAAAGATTTAAATTAGATTATGAATTATCTTTAAACAATTATTTATTTGGGATTGCTCCAAATATTTTGGGAAATATAAGTTATATGAAATTTCTATTAATATTTTTAATAACAATTATATATAGATATGCTCCACGTTTTATAAAAAATTTATTTTTAAATTTAAAAGATAGAAATAGATCTAATATTTTTTTAAATAGAAATATAAATTTAATTAAATTCATTTTAATGCTGCCAAATTCAACTATAATCAAACTCCTTAAAAAAATAATAACAAAAGATAAAACTAAAGGACTTTTTTCAAATGGATAAAAATGTTTTTTATTTTCCCATTTGGGGAGATAATTATATTAAATTGTTTAATAATTACGCTCTTAATTGTCTATATAGAAATTTAATTAATAAAAATATTGGTAATTTAATAAATTCAAAAATTGAAATTTGGACATTCAAACAAGACATAAAAAAAATAAAGTCTCTTCCTCTAATCAAAAAATTAATAAAAAAAATAGAAATTAATTTTGAAAGTATTGATGAATTACACAAAAATTTGTCAAAATTTAATTTAAATAAATATCAGTTCTTGAGCATACTTCAAAAAATTTTTATTAATTCACATTCCTATAAATTTGAATATCTTTGGTTTATTTATCCAGATTTTATTTTTTCAGATAATTTAATAAAAAATTTTTTTAAATTGAAAAAAAATTATGATGCTTACTTTATACCTGTTCCACAGTTAATTGAAGAGAAAGTAATTAAAGAGTTTAATAAAAAAAACTTTAAACCAAGTACAAATAATATTACTAGAATGTTTTTTGATTATTTACATCCTATAGTAAAGATTTGTAATGTTAATAAAAGTAAAACAAATACTCCATCCTTATTCTTTTCTTCTGATGAAAACTCAATATTATTTAAATATTTTCATATGCACCCGCTTATAATCAAATCTGACATTGAAAACTATAATTTGAATATTAAATTCTACTCATCTCTGGATGAAGGATTGGTTGGTGAGTTAAACGAAAAAAAAATATTTATAGCTAAAGATAATTATTTTGGAATTTGTGCAAGTTTATTAAGAGAAAATGAATATAAATTACCTAATGAAAGATTTAATTTACAGAAAACTTTGGAATGGTGTAAAAAACACGTAAACAAAACTCATTTAGAAATTTGTAAATTTACATATTCTGTTAAAAGAAAAAAAAATATTACGTTTAATAAAAAATTGGAGGAAAAAATAAATAAAAGGTTAATCAAATTAAATTTAGATATAAATAATTTACAACAAATAAACTCAATAAATTCACAATTTGTAAAGATTGATGCTGTTGTTATAAACGACAACATTTATGAACTAATTAGTAAAAATTACTTTAAAACATATTTTCAAATCAAAATTTCTAAATTAAAAAAACATTTGATTAGAAAAATTAAACCACAAGATTCACTTACTAGGTGGATCAAAAATATTTATGTAAAAAACTTATAAATACTTAATATATTTTTTTATCCCAATTTCTAAATTAGTAAATTTGAAATTAAATTTTTTTTTCGTTTCTCTAATGTCAAAGTATCTTTTAGTTGTTTTCTGATTTACTTTAATTAATTCAATATTTATTTTTTTAAATATATTTTTTTTAATTATATTTATAACCTGAATAAATTGATATGATTTTCCTGAAGCTACATTATATGTTCCTGAAACCTTTTTTTTTAATGACTGATATATAATATTAATCAAATCATCAACATACAGATGATCTCTTACATCCAATCCCTTTCCAAATATTTTAACATTTTCTCTTTTCTTAATTTGGTTTAGAAATCTATTTGGTCCATATGAGTTGTGTGTATCACCTTTTCCATAAACAATTGTTGGCCTTAATATCGTTAAATTTTTTTTTGAAATTTTAAAATTACAGATATTTTCTCTACTAAAGTGCATCAAGCCATATAAATCTGATGGATGCGGAGATGTATTGTTGGTAATTTTTTGCTGATTTAAGTTATAAACTGCATCTGAACTTATATATATTAAATGCTCTATATTTTTTTCAGATATATTAGCAAATAAATTTGTAATCATTGAAATATTTTTTATAAAAACCTTTTCATCTTTACCTCTATCTGGTGTTAAGGCTGATAAAAATATAATTTTACATTTTTTATTATATTTTTTTAATTTCTTGGCAGAACTTTTTTTTGTTAAATCAATATAATTGGATCCAATAAAAGTTGCAGAAATATTTTTTTTATTAAAATATTTTCTCAATTTTGAAGCTAAAAAACCTTTCTTGCCAAATATTAATACTCTCATTTTAATAAGTAAGTTTAAAATATTTTAATTTTTTAATATTCTTGTTGTCAATTATTCCAAAGGGATCAATTATACATTTAATATTTTTGTATTTATAAAAATTAATTTTTTTATATATATCGATATTATGGAAAATTACTACAATGTTTGCACTTTCAAGATTATATTTTAAAGATTTAAAATAAGAATTAATTTTAGGTGCATTTTGGATTTTTAAAATATTTTCACTTTTTAGATCATGTATAATTATCTTTTTTTTATATTTGCTTAATAAATCAATTTGTATTGCATTCTTTGTTGATAAAGTGTTCTCTTTATAGGTAAAGCCTAATATTGAAATTTTTTTATTTCTAATTTTTTGTTTTGTTATTATTTTATTAATCCAATTTCGTGAATAATTATTAGACCTTATATAGAATTCTGGTAACCTATTTTTGATTTTATTAAATTTGGTAATCTTATTTAATGTTTGAATATCTCTCTCGATATTACCTCCTGAAATTCCTAGACCTGGTTTAAAATATCCCTGATTTCCAATTCGTTTATCCATTGTTACAGCATGAATGATTCTATCCCAATTTGAATTATAGTAATT
>MDTA01049053.1_pt1 | contig 11252 bp, 10 predicted proteins | sample 811151 | NCBI WGS metagenome assembly MDTA01 (sample SAMN05326648, study PRJNA326480) | marine metagenome | isolation source: seawater | place: Indian Ocean: South | collected 2010 | reverse complement strand
CAACATTTGCATCTAAAGCTGCAATTGTAGCTTTTTGGGCAATACAATTTGCTCCGCTAGTTGACTGACCCTGAATCTTTACACAAGCTTTTGCAAGCCATTCGGGAGCACCTAAGTATCCAATCCTCCAACCGGTCATTGCGAATGCTTTAGCAACACCGTTCACTGTAATAGTTCTATTGTACATTTCGCGAATTGATGCAAAACTGAAATGCTTTACTCCATAATTAATATGTTCATATATTTCATCTGATAAAATAAAAATTTCAGGATAGTTTTTAAGCATTTTGCCAATTTCTCTCAACTCAATCTCATTATATACTGTACCACTGGGATTGTTGGGAGAATTAATAATAATCATTTTAGTTTTAGATGTGATATGATGTTTTATTTCAGATGCAGTAACCTTAAAGTTGGAACTAATATCACTTTTTACAACGACAGGAACACCACCACAAATTTCAATCATTGCAGAATAACTAACCCAAAATGGAGCTAATAAAATAACTTCATCCCCAGGGCTAATCATCGCTTCAACAACATTAGCAATAGATTGCTTAGCACCTGTCGAAACAACAATTTGATTTGTAGAGTAACTTAATTTGTTATCTCTCAAAAATTTTCTTGAAATAGCTTCTTTTAAATCTAAATACCCATCAACTGGTGTGTAGGAATTATAATTATCATTTATTGCTTTTACAGCTGCTTGCTTTATAAAATCTGGAATGTTAAAATCTGGTTCTCCTAAACTTAGACCTATTATATCAATACCTTTACTTTTCAATTCCCTCGCTTTTGCAGCCATCGCTAGAGTAGCTGATGCAGCCAAATTATTAACCTTATCTGTTAGAAATTTGTTCATTAAAGAGGTTTTCATTTCAAAGATATTTAAAATAGAGTATTTTAGTTATTGATTGGTAAGAAAATGAATTTAGACATAGTCAAATTATTTAGTCTGACAAAAAAACAAATTGATTTATTGATACATTTTGAGAAATTAATTTTTGATTGGAATAAAAAAATAAATTTAATTTCAAGGAAAGACATAGATAATTTTCAAATGAATCATATTGTTCATTCATTGTCGATGTCTCTTTATTTTCAATTTAATAATGGTACAAAAATTTTAGACTTGGGTACAGGTGGAGGTCTGCCCGGAATACCACTTGCTATCATTTTTCCTCATGTGAATTTTCATTTGATTGATAAGGTTGGGAAAAAGATTGCTGCAGTTTCAGATATTGTAAATTCCCTAAAATTAAGAAATGTAAAAACTGAATGGATTAATGTTACTAATCTTAATTCTAGTTACGATTTTGTTATTTCAAGATCTGTTGCATCTTATCAAAAAATTTTTAAACAGTGTGAAAATATATTTTTAAAAGATGATAAAAACGAATTTGAAAATGGTTTTATCTTCTATAAAGGTGGTGCCATTGAGGACGAGTTTAAAATGGTAAAAAAATATTATACTCATGAATTATTTAAAGAAATAAACTTAGAATTTTTTAATGAAAAAAAAATAGTTCATGTTCCTAATCCATATACTCATATTTAAATTCTGTAGGTGGATTGTGAGTTGTGCTAATAAGTCTTGGACTTATCCATCTTAACAAATTCAACTTTGAACCTGCTTTGTCATCAGTTCCAGATGCTCTTGAACCACCAAAAGGTTGTTGTCCAACAACAGCACCAGAGCATTTATCATTAATGTAAAAATTGCCAGCACTATAAATAAGTTTTTTTGTCGCATAATCGATACTGTTTTTGTCTTCTGAAATAAATGCACCTGTTAAAGCATATTCTGATGTAGAGTCTACAATGTTGAGCATTTCTTTCCATTCATTATCATCATAAATAAATATGGTAATAACTGGTCCAAAAATTTCTTCCTGCAAAGTTTTAAATTGATGATTTTTAGTTAATAAAATTGTAGGTTCAACAAAATATCCAACGGAATCATCGCATTTTCCACCAAACAACACATCACAATCTTTACTTTCTTTTGCATATTTTATGTAATTCGATATACGATTAAATGCATCTTTATGAATTACAGCATTCATAAAATTATTAAAGTCGATTGGGGATCCCATTTTGATTTTTTTTGTTTCTTCAACAATTTTTGATATTAATTCCTGTGAGATTGATTTAGGAATGTATATCCTTGATGCAGCAGAACATTTTTGACCTTGATATTCAAATCCTCCTCTTATAATTGCAGTTGCTGCAGAATCAATTCTTGCAGATGGGTGACAAAAAATAAAATCTTTACCCCCAGTTTCACCGACTATCCTGGGATAATCTCGATAGACAGAAATATTATTACCAATTTTTTTCCAGAGTTCTTTAAATACATGCGTTGATCCAGTGAAATGAAGACCTGAAAACTCTGGATGAGACAGTGCAATTTCAGAAATCAAAACTGGATCTCCTGAAACTAAATTTATCACTCCATGTGGCAATCCAGCTTCTTCAAAAATGTCCATAATAATTTTGGCAGTATACATTTGGTTATCACTAGGTTTCCATAAAACTACATTACCCATTAGTGCAGCACTGGCGCACAAATTTCCACCGATTGCTGTAAAATTAAATGGAGTGACAGAATAAACAAAGCCTTCTAATGGTCTATATTCTAAAATATTGGTTTTTCCTGGACCATCAATTGGTTGTTCATTGTAGATTTCTGTTAGATACGAAACATTAAATCTTAAAAAATCAGCAAATTCACAAGCAGCATCGATTTCAGCTTGAAAAATGTTTTTGGACTGTCCAATCATGGTTCCTGCTGTTATTCTATCTCTATATTCTTTAGAAACTAGATCTGCTGCTTTTAAAAATATATCAGATCTTTTTTTCCAGTGCATAGTTGACCACGACTCTTTAACTTGTAAAATATTTTTAATAGCATCTTCAACATGTTTTTTATTTGCTAGACTATATGTACCAACAATATTTTTATGGTCATGCGGAGGAAGTATATTTTTTCTTTCATTTGTAAGTATCCTTTCACTTCCAATGTATAGTGGAATATCAACTTTTGAATTAAACATTTCGTTATATGCCGATTCAACATCTAACCTCTCCTTTGAACCTATCAAGTAAGAAAGTACAGGTTCGTTTTTTGCTTTATATATCTTGATTTCTTCCATTAATTTAGAATTTCTGGATGGGTTAATTTTATTGACGGAACATGGGCTTTAAAAATTTTAGAATTATTTAAACTAATCATTGAAAAATATACGTTAATAATTGCTGCCCTTGATTTTAGCAGGTGATTAAAATAAATTTTAATTTTTCCACCAGGTTTTAGTAAAGGTTTTTTTGAAAATCTTAAATGAGTATTTTTTTTAAAAAATAATTCTAAAATACTTTTGTAATTTGAAAGAATCTGAATTTGAGACTTACCAAAATTATATATTGTAATTGAGGATTGAAATGAGTGAAATAACTTGTTTTTTTTGAAAAAACTTTTTTTAAAACTAGTTTTAACTGAAATTCTAATTCCCTTAATATTGTTTACGTTGGTAATTTTTTTTATCATAAAAACTAATTATTCTAATTTACAATTTTATTTGAATTTTTTTCTCCAAACCCTATGATTTTATAGTACCTGTCAGTAATTTTTTTTTCATATAATATGGCCTTATAATTATTCTCTGTCTGCCAAAAATTTGACAAATCTTCAAATTCATCACCTATTTCAGTAACATATTTGTAATTGTAAAGTCCTTGTTTTAGAATTAATTCAATGCCATAATAATTTTTATCTAATTTTCTTAATTTATATTTTTCTGAGATTTCATTATTATTAAACCCACCAATTATAAAAATGTCAGAATCATAACTTTTTTCTGTTTTTAGAGAAAAATTTACATTCGAATAATCTGCACAAATCTTTTTTTCCAAACAATTTACATTGATAATAAAGGTTCCGTTTAAATCAGGATTCATCGTATAAATACTTTCCTCAAAATCCGTATACAATACAGTATTGTAAATATTTTTAAAATTTACTTGTTTAATTTCACTTGACGTTAAAAGAATATTTTTAGAGTCAAAGTATAAATATTCTGAACCACCTTTAAAAACTATGTTGTCATAAACTAATCTCGATCCGGTTTGTAGTCTAGGTGAAGAAAATGTTTTACTAGATTTAAAATCATTATTCTTAATTACTACTAATTTATAATCACTTGTACTGTTAAATACAATATTTTCGGTGTTAGAAAATAAAACTTGGATGTTTTGAGTGTAAGGAGAATCTGATATTTTCTTGGATCGGGTGATGTTAATTAATGCATTAAAGATTTTATTTTTTATAATAATTTTTCTTTCAAATATTAGATTATAATTATCATCAAAAACCTTAACTAAATAATTTCCATCAAGCTTTATTTTAAAATTTTGATTGGGTATTTGAAAATTAAAATTTGTGTAAGACTGGAATGTGTTGTCGGAAAAAAAATAATCATTAATCCTAATGTCATCAAAGCCCTCAATGTACTCAAATTTTGATATTTTCGAGGGATTCCATTTGTAATCACAATGTGTTATTGTAAAGTAATAATCGCTTTTTTTTTCACCCAAAATATCAAAGCTTATGTTGATATTATCGTTTTTGTCAAATATTATAGTGGATTGTTTTTGATTGAGTGATTCTAGTTTAATGCTTTTTACCTTATTTAACTGAGAAAAAACGGGATTTGATATAAAAAAAAACAAAAATGTCGTGACAATTTTTCTAATCATTTTTTTTAAAAAAAACTATATAATAATAGTGATAATTATTTTATTGAATGCTATTAAATTAATAACTTTGTAATTGAAAGATTTAATGGATTTATGTCACAAGACATCACTATCAAAAAAGGTTTATCCATAAATATAAAAGGTGTTGCTGAAAAAGAATTAAAAAAAATTCCTTTAACAAAATTTTACGCCCACAATTTAGAAGACTTTCACTTGTTAATTCCCAAATTACAAGTCAAGGTTGGTGATTATGTAAAAAGGGGTCAGCCATTATTTCACTCAAAAATAAATGAGGAAATAAAGTTTGTTTCCAATGTGTCAGGTTATGTTAAGGATATAGTTCGTGGAGAGAGAAGAAAAATTTTAAATATTATTGTTGAAAGTGATAATAAAGATTTCACACAAAAAAATAATATCCCACCACTTTCTAAATTAGATTCAGATACTATTACAAAATATTTACTGAGTTCAGGATGCTGGCCGTTCATAAAACAAAGACCATTTGATATAATTGCAAATCCAGAAAAGGCCCCCAAATCAATTTTTATTTCATGTTTTGATTCAGCGCCCCTGTCAGTTGATTATAATTTTATTTTAAATGATCGCATGGACTATTTTAAATATGGACTTAACATTTTGAAAAAGTTAGTGTCAGGAAACTTATTTTTGGGTCTCAAAAGTTCACAGACAAATTTAGCTTCTGAATTAACAGACTTTAATATAAACTTCTTCAACGGGCCTCATCCTAGTGGAAATGTAGGTGTACAAATTCATCATATTGATCCAATTAATTCAGGTGATATTGTTTGGGTCCTAAATCCAGAGGATATTGCTATTATTGGTCAATTTTTTAAGACTGGTGAATTTAACCCTTCACGAACAGTAGCTGTTTCAGGCCCCCCCGTTAAGAACCCAAAATATTTTAGGTTAATTATTGGAGCAGAAATAAAATCGGTTCTATCAAGTGTTAATTTAGAGAAAGGTTCAGACTACAGATATATTAATGGCGATGTTTTAACAGGAAAAACTGTAAAATCTGATGGTTTTTTAGGTTTTTATAATAATAACTTATCAATTCTAAGAGAAGGAAATGATTATAAACTTTTTGGTTGGATACCTTTTATAAATAATAAGGTGCCAAGCATATATAAGACTTCTTTCTCTTGGCTCACTAATGGTAAACCAAAAGATTACGATACAAATTTGAATGGCGAAGAGAGAGCTTTTGTTGCAACTGGAGAAATGGAAAGCGTTTTTCCTATGGATGTTTATCCAATGCAACTTATCAAGGAATGTTTAATTGGTGATATCGAGAAGATGGAAAAATTAGGTATTTACGAAGTATCACCTGAAGATTTTGGATTAATAGATTATTCATCATCCTCAAAAATTGAAGCTCAAACAATAATAAGAGAGGGTCTTGATTACTTATACAAAGAAACACAATGATATGAATATTAGAAGTATAGTAGATAATTTAAAAAAACCCTTTGAAAAAGGTCAAAAATTAGAAAAGTTTTACCCCGCCTTTGATGCTTTTGAAACGTTTTTATTTGTACCAAATCATACATCAAAAACAGGTGCACACATTAGGGATGCAATTGATTTAAAAAGAGTTATGATTACAGTAATAATAGCATTGTTACCAGCCTTGTTTTATGGAATTTATAATACTGGATATCAGTACCTGATTCAAACATCTCAGTCATTCACCATCTTTGATGCCATTCTTCATGGTTGTTACAAGATAGTCCCAATGATTGCAGTTTCCTACATTGTAGGTTTATCAATAGAGTTTTTGTTTGCCATATTAAGAGGTCACCAAGTTAATGAAGGTTATTTGGTTACGGGGCTTCTAATTCCAATGATAATGCCAGTTGATATTCCCCTTTGGATGGTTGGCGTTTCAGTTGCATTCGCAGTTGTTATTGGAAAGGAAGCATTTGGAGGTACTGGTATGAATATTTTAAATCCCGCATTAACAGCAAGGGCATTTGCTTTTTTTGCATATCCAACCTACATGTCTGGTAATCAAGTTTGGGTTTCTGAAGCCTCAAATGTTGATGGAGTTTCTGGCGAAACAATTCTTGGTATGTTGGCTGCAGGTAATTCGCCTGAACAGTTTGGTGTTTTAGAAATGTTTATTGGATCAATTCCTGGTTCAATTGCTGAAACATCTACGCTAATGGTATTAGTTGGTGCGTTTATCCTTATTTATACTGGCATCGGTAGTTGGCGAATTATGTTAGGTGGTGTTATAGGTGCTGCCATAACAGGTTTTCTCTTCAACCTTTGGGGAGCTAATGCGTTAATGAGTTTTGATTGGCAAAATCATCTAATTGTTGGTGGCTTTGCTTTTGGTATTGTTTTTATGGCTACTGATCCAGTTTCAGCTGCGCAAACAGTTAAAGGAAAATGGATTTATGGAATATTGGTTGGTGTTTTATGTATTTTAATTAGAGTTTTTAATCCGGCCTATCCTGAGGGAGTTATGTTGGCAATTCTACTAATGAACGTTTTTGCACCTACAATTGACCACTATGTAATCGAAGCTAACGTAAAAAGAAGAGAAAATAGATTGAAAACACAATTAAAAACCGCATAATGAACAGAGATTCAAATTTATACACTTTTTTATTTGTTGGAATTATGATAATTGGCATTGCATCCATTTTAGCATATACCTCACAAACATTAAAGCCAATGCAGGATGAAAATGTTAAAAATGAAAAAATGCAAAATATACTTTCTACTGTTGGTATTGATGTTACCAGAGATGAAGCAGAAGAGTCATACAAAAAGTATATAACAAAAGAACTTGCGTTAAAAATAGATGGATCAATTAATGAAAATATTAACCCATTTTCAGATCTAAATTTGGCAAAAGAACTAAAAAAAGACTATGAAGATCAACATTTTCCTTTGTATGTCGCTGAAATCAACTCTGAAAAGTATTACATAATTGAACTTCGTGGTACTGGGCTTTGGGATGCAATTTGGGGTTACATATCCTTAAAGTCAGATTTTAATACAGTTAATGGTGTTTCTTTCGATCACAAAGGGGAAACTGCAGGATTGGGAGCAGAAATAACAAAAGATTGGTTTAAAGAAAGCTTCAAAGATGAAAAAATATTTAATCGTGATGGTAAGTTAGTTGGTATAACAGTGCTAAAAGGTAATAATGACCCAACTAATCTTGATAAAGAAGATCATGAGGTAGATGCAATCTCTGGTTCCACTATCACGGGGGATGGAGTTACTGAGATGATTTATGAAAGAATTAATAATTATTTACCTTATCTGTCTATAATTAATGAAAAAGTTTCAATGAGATGAAAAAAGTAAAAAATAAAAGACCATCCTTATTATTTATTGGTAGAAACTCAGCAGAGGGTATTTTTTCAAAGAAAAACAAGAAACTTTTATCGGACCCGCTTGATGACAATAATCCAATAACAGTTCAAGTTCTAGGAATATGCTCTGCCCTGGCGATTACTGTTCAATTAAAGCCTGCTGTAGTTATGACCGCATCTGTTATTTTTGTAATGGCTTGCAGTAATGTTATTATTTCTATATTGAGGAATCTTATTCCAAATAGAATAAGAATTATTGTATTTCTGGTTGTTATATCATCTTTGGTTGCGCTTGTTGATCAATTTTTAAAAGCATATGCTTATGATGTTAGCAAAGAACTTTCAATATTTATAGGTTTAATCGTCACAAACTGTATTGTTATGGGTAGATTAGAAGCTTTTGCCCTTGGAAATGGAGTTTGGAAATCATTCTTGGATGGAATTGGAAATGCCATTGGTTATGGAATAATCCTAATTTTAGTGGCTTTTTTTAGAGAACTTCTCGGATCTGGAAACTTGTGGGGCATGCAAGTTGTACCCGACTTTTTATATGAATCATGGTATGTTAATAATGGGTTAATGCTGTTGTCCCCAATGGCCTTAATTACAGTTGGTATAATAATTTGGATTCAGAGATCGTTTAATAAGAAATTAATTGAAAAAGGTTAACAAAAACTATGTGGGAAGACTACGCTAATTTATTTATCAAAAGTATTTTTATAGAAAATATGGTTTTTGCATATTTTCTAGGAATGTGCTCATATTTAGCAATTTCCAAAACTCTTAAAAATGGAGTAGGTATGGGTCTTGCTGTTATTTTTGTATTAACTATAACAGTACCTTTAAATTATCTTATATATGAGTATTTATTAGTTGATGGTGCTTTATCATGGCTTGGTCCTGAATATGCTCAGTTAGATTTAAGTTTTCTAAGTTTAATAATGTTTATAGCAGTCATTGCATCAATGGTTCAATTAGTTGAAATGATTGTGGAAAAATTTTCTCCAGCTCTTTATGGATCTCTTGGTATTTTCCTACCACTTATTGCTGTGAATTGTGCCATTCTAGGTGGGTCACTTTTTATGCAGATTAAGGATTTTTCTGGTATATCAGAGGCTGCAGTTTATGGTTTTGGATCAGGTGTAGGTTGGTTTTTAGCAATAGTTGCAATTGCTGCCATTAGAGAAAAGATTGCATATTCAAATGTCCCTGCCCCTCTAAAAGGTCTGGGCATAACTTTTATTATTACAGGTCTAATGGCTCTAGGATTCATGAGTTTTATGGGAATTAAATTATAAAAAATGGATATTTCAACATATATATTAATTAGTACATTAATTTTTATTGTAATTATTTTCCTTTTAGTTGCTATGCTTTTAGGTGTAAAAGCTAGGTTGTTACCATCGGGACCAGTAAAGATTTTAATTAATGATGAAAAAGAAATTGAGGTTAGTTCAGGCAGTACTTTACTATCCACTTTAGGAGATAATAAAGTTTTTCTGCCATCTGCTTGCGGAGGTGGTGGTACGTGTATACAGTGTAAATGTATTGTTAATGAGGGAGGAGGTGAAATATTACCAACTGAGAAACCACATTTTTCAAGGAAGGAAATAAAAGATGGATGGAGACTTGGTTGTCAAGTAAAGGTTAAAGAAAATATGAATATTCATGTCCCTGAGGAAGTTTTTGGAATAAAAAAGTTCGAAGCTAAGGTTGTAAGAAATTACAATGTCGCTTCATTCATTAAAGAGTTTGTCGTTGAACTTCCAGAAGAAATGAATTATAAAGCTGGAGGATATATTCAAATTGAAATACCTAGGTGCGAAGTAGATTATAAAGATATTGATATAACATCACACCCTAAAGAACATCCTGATGACCCAGAAAAGTTTAAATTAGAATGGGATAACTTTGGATTATGGGATTTAAAAATGAAAAATGATGATGATGTGGAGAGAGCTTATTCGATGGCATCTTATCCAGCGGAGGGAAAAGAAATTATGCTTAATGTAAGAATAGCAACACCTCCTTGGGACAGAAAAATCAATAAGTGGATGGATGTTAATCCTGGTGTTGCCTCATCATACATTTTTTCAAAAAAACCAGGAGATACAGTCACCATATCAGGTCCTTATGGAGAGTTCTTTATTAACGAATCAGATGCTGAAATGTTATATGTTGGGGGAGGTGCAGGTATGGCTCCAATGAGGTCTCACTTGTATCAATTATTCAGAACTATTAAAAGTGGTAGAAAGGTTAATTTTTGGTATGGTGGTCGATCAAAAAGAGAATTATTTTATGTTGATCATTTCAGGGCCTTAGAAAAGGATTTCCCCAACTTTAAATTTTACATTGCTCTTTCCGAGCCATTAGAGGAAGATAATTGGAAAGTTAAAGATAGTTTGGATGGTGAAGGTGATGGTTTTACTGGTTTTATACATCAGGCTGTAATTGATAATTACTTAAATTTTCATGATTCTCCTGAGGATATCGAAGTGTATTATTGTGGTCCTCCGTTAATGAACTTGGCAGTTGAAAAAATGGCACTTGATTTTGGAGTTCCACCTGAAAATATAAGATTTGATGACTTTGGAGGCTAGTCTAAAAAAAATCTTTTTCCTTTTTGTTTTATTAAATATTTCGTGTGACTTTGAGCCAAATTATACACTTTTAAAAGGTTCAACCTTTGGTACATACTATCAAATAAAATTTTTTGAATTTGATGAAGAGAACCACATCATTGAAAAGGAAATTGATTCTATTTTTAATCACTTTAATAATTCATTATCAACGTATATCCAATCATCAATTATATCTAAAGTTAACCGTAATGAGAAGGTTATTGTGGATGATTTATTTGATGATATTTTCAAAAAATCCAAATTAATCTATAAAAAAACAGGTGGTTATTTTGATCCATCTATTGGAAAATTGCTTGATTACGCTGGCTTCGGTCCGATAAAAAATAAAAACCTAATTTCAAAAGATTCATTGAATATGATATTTAATACAGTAGGTTTTGATAACATTGAAATCATAGATGGTGAAGTTAAAAAACTAAATTATGAATCTAAGCTAGATTTTAATGCAATCGCTAAGGGTTATGCTGTTGACGTAATATCGGAATTTTTAATTTCCAAATCT
>MDTA01038123.1_pt1 | contig 11252 bp, 10 predicted proteins | sample 811151 | NCBI WGS metagenome assembly MDTA01 (sample SAMN05326648, study PRJNA326480) | marine metagenome | isolation source: seawater | place: Indian Ocean: South | collected 2010 | reverse complement strand
GGGCAGGATATGTATTTTCTGGTGGATAAATTAAATCTCCAAAATTATCCCATAATGAGTATTTCAAGTTGGATGAAAAAAAGAAGTTATCTTTAAAAACATACTCTAAATCATTTTCAGCTAGTACAGCCATCTTTAAGAAGCCTTCTCTTGCAGCTAGATATGGCCTTAGTCTTATTCTTGTATCGGTATAAAGCCCTGCTCTTGGATTTCTTTGATAAATAATTTTACTATTGTCTAGTTCAGCTTCATCAAAATTCTTGACAGCATATAAATCGGCTATTTTGTAGTTGATAACGAAATCTTTTTCGATTTCGCTTACATTTTTTGCGTCTGATATGATTTGATCAATAATTTGTGAGTTGCAATGCTGAAACTGCGTTAGCTCTAGACCAATTTTTTTATCGCTTTCAATAATCTTATTAACACCAATCCCGTTTCTTTCTAAATTCGATCTTAAATGTGCATACTCATCTTGATTTCCAACTTTTTCTACTCTTTTATAGTTATTTTTTAATGGGGGATCATTCTTTTTCTTATAACTAAATTTAACAGAAAATGTATTTCCTCTCTCAAAAGATAGTCCTATGTTAAAGTTTTCCCTAAGTTTATAGTCAAATCCAATTGAAATTGGGAATTCGTTTTTCTTGTACTTAATTATCCCTGACGTTTTTGTGGTATCTCTCTCAAGCTTAATTATTGATTTATCATTTAATGCATATGACAAACCAAAAAAAGGAGTTATAGATGAATCAGAGAAATATCTATCTTTTTGAAATTGGCCTCCTTCTGACTCTGTAAAATCTGGCCTAGTTCCAAAGCTATCGTGAAGATAAATTAGATGATTTTTAAAATCTTCTGAGTTATTAAGATTTCCCCACCCTAAACCGAAATGCAAATCAAGATTATCAATGCCGTAAGAAGCTACTATATATTCTGAGCTATATAAGCCTGTTCCACCAAAATCATTCAGGCCAATAGCTAAAGCTGGCAGCTTGCCTTCTTCTTTTAATCTAATTTTTGCATTAAATCCTTTATCTTTATAATCCTGCCTACATATTGGCTCTTCTAAATCAGCACAATAATTTGCATTGGAAATGTTGGTATAAAAAAAAGATGCTTCAAGCCAATCAAATGGTGATGAAGTCATAGTTATTTTTTGGTCAGGATCGCTGAAATTAAATGTAAATCCATGAGATGATTCATCAAAGAATCTTGCCGTTGGCATATTTATTAAGCCAACTACACCATGATTGTTATAATTATTATAATCAAAACTATCAGATAATACGGTAAGGCTAAAGAATAAGGTAAAACCAAAATAAATGGTTTTTACTTTTTGAAACATGAAAGGTAGCTTAGTCTTTGATAACTGCTAAAGATGCTAATGATACTCCCAAATTCCCTATTATATTTACATAGGCTTGAAGATTTTGAGCAGTATATGCACTGTTAGACTTTCGTGGAATAAAAACTATTGATCCAGGAAAAAGTTTTATCTCAGAATTGCCGTCTCTGAAAACATTTTTTCTTTTTATCTTTTCAGAAACGCCATTAGGGTGCAAAATAAAAATATTATTCACATCAGCGCTATCAGTAAGTCCACCTTTATTTGTAATATAGAAGTTTACATCTTCACCATCAACGAACTGAATTGTTCCTTGATTAGATACCTCTCCAAAAATGTAAATATGGTCAATTTTCTCAGGTATGATAATTACATCTCCATCATGAAGAGTTTTATTTAGAGATGGATTATTCTTGATCTCAAGAAGATTAAATTCAGCATTAACTCTCCCAGATGGCTCAGATTCCCTGAGTTCATCTAAAATTGATAGAACTGACGCGTTGCTTTCGATAGCCATTGATGGATTCTTTGCCAAAGATGATAAGAATGATCTATGTAATTCATCTTGAGCAAGAAGGCTTGCTTCCAAGGCTTGTTCATTAAGAAGGATGCCACCAAACTCATATGCATTTGAAGAATATCCACCTGCTCTAAGTATTACTTCATAGACTCCATCTCCTTCATTAATCTTATATCGCCCTGGATTATTTACTGCACCGGTTACTTCAACAGTCCTTATTGGGAACTCTCTTACATAAACAACCTCTCCATTTGATAAATAGACTGTTTCAAGAGGTTCATTAATATCGCTAATTATGACTTTTCCATCTTTTATTTGCTCAATTTTAATGTTCTTTTTGTCCGCAATTGCAGTAAATCCATTAGCAAAATATAGCAAATCACTCAAAGACTCATTTTCATTCACTTCATAAGTACCTATTCTGTTGACACCTCCATAAATACTTACAAGGCTTTGAGCAGGATTAACAAAAATCATATCGCCTGATCTCAATCTTGTTCCAAAACTAGGTTCACCAAAAATAAATGTCTTGTATAAATCTATTTCCTCAATTACCTTTCCATCCCTTATTAGATTTATGCTTCTAAAAGAACCTAATTCGGAGGGGCCTCCAGAAATATTTAGAGCATGAAAAACATTAGAATTACCATTCAAGGTGTAAGGTCCCGGATTAAAGACATTACCTGAAACTATTATTTGGATATCTCTTACATTCGTTAACGTAACATATGCCTCAACGCCAATATAAGATGCATCTACACTTTGCTTAATGAGATCTATTGCATCTCCAAGCGATAATCCGGATAAATATAATTTACCAATATCTGGAATGCTTACAGAGCCATCACGATTTATATTGAGTTTTAAAATTGAAGACTTTTGACCTAGAAGTTGAAGTTGGAGTTGATCACCAAAATCTAATATATAACTAGCATCGAAATTTGGTTCATTTATAGGCATCAAGGTTGTTTGCATCATTGAAAAAAAGCTAACACCAAACCTGTCAATTTCCAATTCAGAGTCAGGCTTATCTATAAATGAAGATGGCCGTCTATACTGCGTTTCCTCCGATTCATTTTTTTCCTTAGATTGATTAAGAAGTTCTATTCTCACATCATCTGGAAGACTCTCAAGAAATGCTTGATCATATTCAAGCTCCTGAGACAAAATATGGTTTGAGCCAACAAAAAAGTAGAATAAAAGAAAAAATTTGTAAATCTTCATTTTTATAAATCAATACCTGGTATTGATACCCCATCAAGTTTTAATGATGATTTTACTATATTGGACATTACTATTTCTACCTCTGAGTCCTTCAGTGTTTTTTTATTAGACTGAAATAAAAACCTATAACCTAATTTAAAGAAGTTATTTTTTTTATTCTCATAAAAATCAAAAACAAACCTATCTATTAAAATTTTATCTTCAAACGAATTTAAAAACATTAATAAATCATTAATTTGTGAACTTCTATTAATTTGAAATGATAAATCTCTGCTAACTGATGGATAGTCGGAAGTGTTTTTAAATCTTATGTTTTCAAATTTAATCCAGTCATCAATTTGAAACTCTGAAATATCTTTTGTAACCAAGCCTAAATCAAACTCAGTAGCAAAAATATCATATGTAGCCTTTGAGTTAATTTGATCTCTTGGAATCTTTTGGATATCAATATTATCTAAACCAATATTAGATAGGATGGTCTTTAAATAATCCTGTTCTAGATAGGTATTAAAATCTTTATAGTTACTTCCCTTTCTGCCTCCTATTATTATTGCCACTCTTTTTAATGCTTTCCTTGAATCATTAGTATATACATTTGAAATCTCAAATAACTTGATTGAATCCTTCTGACGTCTTTCATTGAATGCTAAATTTTCAATTAATGACTCAGTAAGTGAGGTTCTGAGAAAAGATTTATTAGAATCAAGTGGATTATCAATAGAAATAGATACATCAGAGTTGTCAGATGTAAATGGATAATTAATAGATTCAAAGAAACCATTTGCAGAAAGGTAAGATTTCAAGTTATTTTCAATTAAGGCTTTTTTTGACTTAGAAGATGAGAGATTAAAAACTTGTTTAGGCAAATTATCATAACCTAAGATCCTCGCGACCTCCTCTGCAATATCATTCACATTATCGATATCATGCCTAAAACTAGGAACAGTTATTTTATCTGAAACATCGAATCCCAAGTTTTCAAGAATTCTTGAATAATCCTTTAAATCCAAGTCTATTCCTAAAATTGATTTAACATTGGCAAGATCATTTTTTACAGTCTTATGACTAAAGGAGTCGATACATCCATTAAAAATTTCAATTTTTTTAATTTCAGTATGATCTTGAATAACACTAATAAATCTTCTTAAAGTAAATTCTAGATTAAGAGGATCAACGCCCCTTTCAAACTTAAAGGCGGCATCCGAGTTAAGCCCATACTTTATAGATTTACCTATAACACACTCAGGAAGAAAAAAAGCGCACTCAATTAGAGCAGATTTAGTTTCTTTTGAGCAAGAGGTTGATTTTCCTCCCATCACGCCAGCTAAATTTATGATTTCATTTTTATTCATAAAAACTAAATCATTTTTACTGAGTTGTATCTCTTTATCCATTAAGGTATTAAATTTTGCTTGCTCAGATAGCTTTGTAAGTTTTAAGCTCTCTATTTTATTGGAGTCATAACAGTGGGTGGGCTGACCCTGTTCATATAAAATAAAATTTGAGATATCTGTAAAAAAGTTATTTTTTTTCAGCCCTGTTAAATTAAAGTAATCTTCAATATAAGATTTATATTGTTTTGGGATATCGTTAACCTCTACATTCATAAAATATATGTATGGACAATCAATCTTAGCTTCATTTTTAAAATCGATATTTAGATTTGGTATTTCCTCATGATAGATTTCGAAATCTAATGAATTTCCGTAAAAATTTGCTAAATCTCTTGCTATTCCATGAAGCGACAAGCAGTCTCCCCTATTTGGAGTAATATCTATATCTATAATTCCATTTGATAATTCATTCTCATGTCCAAGCTGCATTAAAGTATCTGATATCTGGATGTCGGTCGGATTTTCCTTGAGAAGACTTTTTAATTGCTTAGTTAAAATTTTCATTAAATTTTAAATTAGAATTGCCTAAGAAAATCTAGGTTACCTTTATAAAAATCCCTTATGTCCCTTATCCCATATTTAAGCATCGCTATTCTTTCAATACCCAATCCAAAGGCAAAACCGGAATATTTATTTGTGTCTATGTTGCAATTTTCCAAAACTTTGGGATTAACTGTGCCACAACCAAGTATCTCAAGCCACTCATCAGTTCCTGGAAAAAGAATATCAACTTCTGCTGATGGCTCAGTAAAAGGAAAGTAGGATGGACGAAAGCGTAGTTTGATGTCGCTGCCAAATAAAAAGTAAATAATCTCATAAATTAAATACTTTAATTCAGAAAATGTTACATTTTCTGAGACGTATATTCCCTCAATCTGATGAAACATTGGGAGATGTGTAGAATCGTCATCTTTTCTATAAACTTTACCACCTGACACAAAAGCAAATGGTGGTTGATTTTCAAGCATTGTCCTTATCTGTACAGGTGAAGTATGAGTTCTCAAGACATTTTTCATATTATCAACATAAAAAGTATCATGCATCTGCCTAGCAGGATGTGATTCTTTAATATTGAGCATATCGAAATTAAATTTCTCAGATTCTATTTCTGGACCATCAATTAAACTAAATCCTTTTGAAACTAGAAATGAAGTTATTGTTTCTAGGGTTGAAGAAATTGGGTGTATTGCACCATTTGTTGATGAATTAGAGACCAATAGATCTTCTATCGAAGACATTAATCTGCTAAAAGCTTTACAACTTTTTCAAATGTTTTTTTATCATTAGAGGCTAAATCAGCAAGTATCTTTCTATTGAGAACAACATTCTTGTCATTCATTGACTTAATAAGATTTGAATAAGACATGCCCAGCTCTCTTGCTCCAGCATTAATACGAGATATCCATAGAGACCTAAATGATCTTTTTTTATTTTTTCTATCTCGAAATGCATATTGAAGTGCTTTGATTTGGGACTGCTTGGCAGTTTTAAATAATTTTCTTCTCGCCCCATAATGGCCCTTAGTTGCCCTAAGAACTTTCTTATGTCGTGCTTTTGCAGTTAATGATTTAGTTACTCTTGCCATCTTAGTTATTAATTAGCCTTGAAGCCATCTTAAGGACAGTTCCTTGAAGCTTATTTAAACCTCTATTGTGTCTTTTTCTTTTTGTTGATTGTTTAGAGAGAATATGATTCCTGTGTGCACTTCTGCTCTTAACAGAAGTACCAGTCTTTTTGAAACGCTTTGAGGCTCCAGAATGTTTTTTTAATTTATATCCCATTTTATAAACCAACAAATTTAATTATTTTTTTTTAGAGGTGAGAGAACCATTAGAAGCTGCCTACCTTCCAATGAAGCTTCCTGGTCAACCTGGGCAATATCAACTAACTCTTCTTTCAGTTTATTTAGTAAATCAAGCCCAAGATCACTATTAAGAATTTCTCTTCCTCTAAATCGGACGCTTATTTTAGTCTTATCTCCATCAAGAATAAAGCTTTTTATTTTTTTTAATTTAATATTGTAATCCCCTACGTCTGTAGATGGCCTAAATTTTATTTCTTTCGTATTATTTCTTTTAACTTTTGCTTTAGAAGACGAAATACTCTTTTTCTTATCGAAGAGATGTTTTCCGTAATCTAAGAGTTTACAAACCACAGGGTTAGAATCAGAAGGGGATACCTGAACCAAGTCTAATGATTCATCTCTAGCTGACTCGAGTGCTTCGCTCAAGGGAACAAGTCCCACTTTCTCACCGTCTGCTGCTATTAGCATGACCTGCTCAGCTCTGATTTCTTCATTGATAGGAGTACTTTTTTTCTTTGAAGGCGCCATAAAAAAATGCTTAGGAGACTGTAAAAGACAAAATATATATCATTAAATTTTTAACAAAGAGATTGTTTTAGGGCAGGATTTATTGGCTTTCATTTTAGTGATGGATTTTATACTAAAAATTAGATTTGGCAATATTTATGGCTGAACAAATGAATGTGCCCAATTACCATCTTTCTTATTAAAAACCTCTCTCTTATTGAGCCTTGATTCATGGCCTTCCCAAAATTCAAAATAGTATGGGGTAAATGAATATCCTCCCCAATACTTTGGACATTTCTTTAAATCATCATTATTAAGTGATTTATTAAAATTTTCTATAACTTGTTTGTAAGAATTTATTGGCTTCGATTGATTGGATGAAATGGCTAATGCATTCTTTTTATCCGACCTACTTTCAAAATATCTTTGATTATAATCATTTGACATTTTTATTATTTTCGCTTTCATTCTAATCTGAACATTGATACTTGACCAATATATCAGTGCCGCTATTTGGTCATGTGTTTTGAAAGAATTTGCTTTTGGAGATTCGTAATTACTAAAAAAAATAAACTCATTCTCAGATACAAATTTAAGGTTTACGAACCTAGAATCTACCTCATTAGTTTTATTTTCAAAAGTCGAAATTGAAATAGCCTCGATAACTTTTTGTCCTGCGCTATAAGCTTCATCGTATTTAGTCTTGAATAGTAAATACGGTTCTTCCTGACTTAGATTTTTGAATTGAATCATTGTATTAAATTTTTGTTAATTATATATATCTTATGATTAATAAAGAACTTTTAAAAACCTACAAATAAAAAAAGCTACATAATGCAGCTTTTTAAATTCTATTTTTATTAAAAAATTAGTTAGTAAAATTTAACGCATGCTTTAAGTCATTTGGTGGCTCTGGTAAATCCTTAAAAACTCTCCATACTATTTTTGTGCTTGGAATGAGAACTGCCCAAGCTGTAATAAATATAGCTAAAAAGTAGATATAAAAACTCTTATTTATAACAAACCACTCCTCAAGCTTACCTTTATACGGAGCTATAACATTTTCATAAAAATCAATAGAGCCGGTTGCCCCATGCATTATTTCTTCTTCAGCTCGAAATACAATAGATCCTATCCCAGATAGCCCTGGTCTTACTTTTTTTATAAGGTATTTGGTATTATCTGAATAAGATTCGAAGGCTTCAGAGGTTAATGGCCTTGGACCTATAACACTCATATCACCAAAAAATATATTCAATAGCTGTGGAAGCTCATTTATCTTAGTTTTACGCAAAAATCTCCCAACAGGAAGCACTCTAGGATCATTTTTCATTGTTACTGTAGCGGTTCCAATATTTGGACTATTTTTTAACATAGTCGCAAATTTAAATAACATAAATTTTTTTCCGTCCTTACCAATACGTTCTTGTAAGAAGAATACCTCTCCCTCACCAGTAGATTTTAATAAGATTGTGATAGGTAAAAATAATGGTAAAAGTATAAATAACGCTATTGCAGATAATAAAACATCAAAAAAACGAATCATGCTTACATTCTCTGATCTAAGTATTTACCTGTATCTTTATGTGAAAATTCAGGCAGAATTCCAAAATATAATTTAGTAATATCTTCTTTAGTCCATGTACCTTTTTCTCTTAAAAAATCAATTCCAGACATAAATTCATCCAATTTAGCCTCATCAAAGATAGGTTGATTTTTGATAACCCCAACCGTCTCAAATCGATTCATATCTAAATCTTCTTTCTCGGTAAAAAACTCCTCAAAATCCTTCTCACCAGTTGTATCAGTTGCAAAGAAGTAACACGGCCAACAATTTTTAGCTATAAGCTCTTCTGCTTTATCACGAGCTTCGTTTTCAGATTGACATTCATAAGGTTTGAAGCCTCGCTCCTTTAGATAACTTTTTGCTATTTCAGAGAAAGTTATCAAGTGCAATTTTTCATTCAATTTTGGAAAGAAAATATCTCTATTTTTACCTAGTAAGCCAGATAGCAGGCATAGTTCGCCTGATTCCTGTTGTGTTACAAAATATCGTCTCACATCATTTGGAGCTGAAAATGGCTGTCTCTTTAAGAATCGTTGATTAAACCCATGAAGCAAAGAGCCATCTGAAAAAGCTACATTGGCAAAGCGTGCCATTGAAATATCTTGTGTTAGACTCTCGCGCATCAAGAACATTTCCATAATTCGCTTGCTAGCTCCCATCATGCTAACGGGGTTAGCCGCTTTATCAGTTGATACACAAAAATACTTTTTAGCTCCCATTTCTCTGGACATACGTAAAGTCTTAACTGTGTTGAATACATTGACGATTATCATCCGCATGAGTGTAAATGGATCTTTTTCACTTCTTACATGTTTCAGTGCAGATAAATTAAATACGAAATCATATGGGCCCTGATTATTGACCAATGCTTCAAACTCTAAAGATCCGCAATCAATTGCAAATGTTTTAAATTCACCGCTACCATAACCTTCTGTACTTCTAAGATCTCGAACTAGCTCAACCATATTGTTTTCTGAGATATCAACAATGTGAAGAATTTTAGGATCACGTTTAAAAATTTCTCGAGATACCGATTGTCCAATTGAGCCAGCACCACCAATTATCAGGAACCGAGATTTTTGTATAAGATTTTTGAGAGCATCTTCATGACTTAGAATATCTGAAGAAAAAAGCTCTGAATCGCGACCAATGAGTGATAATAAATCCATATTAAATCTTTATTTTCTATTAATTATTTTAGGAATACAAAGCTTAACACCTTCATGTGTCGATACTACTGGTTTCCAGTTTAGAGACTTTTTGGTATGTTTGATATCTATCCTTAAATCGTCACATAAACGATCAGTAATAGATTTTTTACCAAGCAGATTAGCTGCTATTTTCAAAAGCTCTGGGCTTACCTTAAATATCCTTGGCTTTTTCCCAAAGGCCTCGACCATTATAGTAAATAGCTCAGATGTTGAAATGTCGTTATCGTCGCTAACTAGAAAAAGCTGGTTTGCAGCTTTTGGATGATCAATACAAGAAATAATTAAGCTTGCGAGATTATCGATTGCTACAAAACCTCTTTTGTTTTTAATGGAGCCAAAAGGTAAAGGCAAATTTTTTGATGCTAGCTTTAAAAGAGCTGCAAAGTTAGCTTTTACTCCTGGTCCATATACCAATGGAGATCTTATAATTACAACCTCTAACTGTTTCTCCTCTGCAATTTGAAGTAAGCCTATTTCAGCTTCAGCTTTTGATTTAGCATAATCATCTTCAGCTTTTCTTAAATCATCAAATCTAAATGGCTTATTAGGCTGTGTTCGCTCTCCATTTACTTTTATTGAACTTAAAAAGATAAATCGTTTTACACCAAAATTAGCAGCCTGTTTTGCTAAATTTAAAGTTCCTAAACAATTTGTTTCCATATAATCTAACGATGGATTTTTTGAAGTATCATTCATGCTATGAACTCTTGCAGCAGTATGAATGATAACTTCAACATCTTTTAGACAATCTGCAAAATTTTCTTTACTTGATATATTTTTTTTAAAATATTTGACAGGATTATCAAGCATATTTCCTCGTGTGGTTAGCACCAAATCATGATCATGAAGTTTCGTTTGTAGATGCTGCCCAATAAATCCATTTCCACCTGTAAGTAAAATCTTCATTGAATATTGCCTAATATCTCATTTATCTTTGTTGAATGTTTTATAAAGGGAGTAATGATTATCGATTACCTTGGAAACACAAAATTTTTGTTCAGCCATCAATCGTCCTGCTTTGCCCATTGATTCTATCAAATCTTGATCAGAGGCCATATTCACAATAGCTTTTATCAAAGAAGAGGTATCTCTAGGAGGAATTAACATGCCTGTCTTTCCAGGAATAATGGCGTCACGACATCCTGGATGCTCAGTTGTGATAACAGCGCAGCCACTTGCTGCAGCTTCCAGCAATACTTTTGGAATTCCCTCAGCGTAATAGGATGGCAATATAAATATATGACTCTCGGCAAGGATATCTTTTAAGTCACTTCTATTCCCTAAAAATGCAACCTTTTTTGATGAGCACATTTCTTCAATTTGTTCTTTAGTTAGAGATCTAGGGCTATCTAAATCAATAGGACCTGCTAAGCTAAAACTGATATTGAAATTATATTTTTCTTGTATTTTTCTTGAAGCTTCACAAAACTCTCTTACGCCCTTGTCTTTTAATAAACGAGATGCCATTAAAACTTTAATTGGACCATGCGTTTTTCTCTTTTGAAATTTATATTCTTCAAGATCAACACCAGAGCCTTCAACTATTATAATTTTTTTATTTGTTACTAATCCATTGTTTAAAAGTATTCCAGCATCATGCGAACTTTGGCAAATAACTCTGGATTGCTCAGAAGAAAATATTATTTTGTATATTGATTTGATTATGAATAATCGAGT
>MDTA01011526.1_pt1 | contig 11252 bp, 9 predicted proteins | sample 811151 | NCBI WGS metagenome assembly MDTA01 (sample SAMN05326648, study PRJNA326480) | marine metagenome | isolation source: seawater | place: Indian Ocean: South | collected 2010 | reverse complement strand
TTTGGTATTTTTATTAAAAAATTTTTTAAAAAGTATAGTAGTTACCGGAACTAATGGGAAGTCCACTACTTGTAAAATTATAGATCATATTCTTAAAAAAAATAATTTTAAATCTCTTATTGGAGGAAATATAGGAACTCCAGTGCTCAATCTTAAAATCAAAAAAGATAGTTTTTTGATTATTGAAGCTTCCTCATTTCATTTATCTCACTCTAAGTTTATTGCACCTGACTATGCTGTTTTACTAAATATAGCTAATGACCATCTAGAGTGGCATGGTAGTAAGAAAAATTATATTAATTCTAAATTTAAGATTTTTAAAAATCAAAGTAAAAAGCAATTCTCTTTTACAAATAAAAAACTTAAAAAAGTTTTTAGAAAGAAAAATTTTTCCGGTAAATTAATAGTCCCAAAAATTCAAAATTACGATAAGGTAAAAAATAAAATTAAGAACAATTATTTAAATCTAGATATAAACGATGAAAATATGTCGTTCGTTTTAGCGATATCAAAATTACTTAAAATAAATGATAAATCTTTCTTAAAGTCAATTAATAGTTTCGTTGGCTTACCTCACAGATATGAAATCTTTCTTAAAAAAAAAAATTGTACTTTTATCAATGACTCAAAAGCAACATCTTTTGAGGCAGCCAAATTTGCTTTAGCTAACACAAAGGATATTTATTGGATTGTGGGAGGTCTACCAAAAAAAAATGACAATATAATGCTTAAATCTGTTAGGAAAAATATAATTAAAGCTTACATTATCGGAAAAAATGTAAATTTTTTCAAAAAACAAATTAAAAATAAAATAAGTTTTAAAGTTACTAAAAATTTAAAAAATTCAATAATTCAAATTTTAAAAGATATTAGATTATTTAAGAAAAAGTCGAACACTATATTATTGAGTCCAGCCTCAGCATCTTTTGATCAATTTTTAAATTTTGAAAAAAGAGGCGAAGTTTTTAAAAAGTTGTGTAAATTTTATGCAGGAAAATATATTTAAAATAAAAATAGTAAATTATTGGCGTAATATCGATAAAAAAATTTTCTTTTGTTTTATCACCTTGTTTTTTCTTGGATTATTTTTTTCATTTTCTTCTACATCTTCGCTAGCTGGAGAACGATTAAACAAAGATTACTATTTCTTTTTTTCCAAACATTTTATTTTCACTTTATTAGCTTTATTTATAATGCTCTTTATTTCTATAATAGACACTGCAACTCTTAAAAAATTTATCACACCATTGTTTATTATTTCATTCATTTTTTTAGCTTTAGTTCCTTTTATTGGTGTAGAAGTAAAAGGTGCTAAAAGATGGTTAGATTTTTACCTTTTTAGACTTCAACCAATTGAATTATTAAAACCTTTTTTTATTTTAATAACAGTAAAAATTTTAACTCTGAAGAATTTAGAAAATTCGGAGGTAAAATATTTTTTTAGTTTTTTACTATTATCTTCTGTAATAATTCTTCTTATCGATCAACCTGATCTGGGTCAAAGTATTTTGTTGATCATAAGTTGGATTGCTACAGTTTTTATATCAGGAGTAAGCCTAATTTTTATTTTTGGTTTCTTCTCGATTTTTTTTATCTCAATAACTTTTTTACTATTCTTAATGCCGGAAAAGTTTGGGTATATTATTAATCGCTTACTTTCATTTATTGATCCCAGCCAAGGAGATAAATTTCAATCATCTTCAGCTCTAAACGCAATTAAGCTCGGGGGATTAAAAGGACAGGGGATGGGTGAAGGAATACTGAAAGAAAGTGTTCCGGAAGCTCATACCGACTATATAATTGCGATAATTTCTGAAGAGTATGGATCAATTATGTCAATCATGATTGTTTTAATATTTTTATATATCTCTTTTAGAATTATAAAAAACTGTATTAATCAAGATGATCAATTAATTAAAATTTCTTTATGTGGACTTTCAGCATTATTAATTTTTCAAACTTTTATTCATGTTGGAGTAAACACAAGCATAATACCTACTACAGGTATGACATTACCTTTTTTAAGCTATGGAGGCTCCTCATTAATTGGCAGTGCTATTTTAGCTGGTATTATTTTAAACTATACAAAAAATAGAACTTATCTTTATGAATAAAAAACAAAAGGCAATAATTGTTGTCGGAGGTACTGGTGGACATGTTTTTCCTGGTTGCAATTTAGCAGATCATTTAATTAAACAGGGCTATGATATAGAGTTAGTTTGCGATAAAAGAGGAAACAAATATTTAGAGAAATTTAGAAACTTCAAAACTTCTATTTTACCATCTTCGCCTTTTCATACTAGAGATCCAATAAAATTTTTATTTTCATTAATTATTGTTTTTTACTCCATTATAAGATGTTTTATTTTTTTAATATTTAACAAGCCATCATTTATTATTGGAATGGGAGGATATGGTTCTTTCCCTATTTGTGCTGCTGCAGCTGTTTTAAAAATTAAATTCATATTATATGAGAACAATATGATAGTAGGAAAAGCTAATAAATACTTAATTCCTTTTGCATATAAAATTCTTGTTTCGCATAAAGAATTAGATGGTATTTCAACAAAATATAGAAATAAAATGGTTGAGATAGGTAATATAATTAACAAAGATATAATCGATTTTGCACAAAAAAATTCTAAAAAAACTGATAAAACCAAACTTAATATTTTAGTTCTTGGAGGAAGCCAAGCAGCAAAAATTTTTGCGGAAGAGTTACCTAATATTTTCAAGCAATGTTTAAAAAATGGGGTACCTTTAAAGATTTTTCAACAATGTTTAAAAAATCAAAATGAAAAATTGAGAATGGCCTATCAAAATACTGAAATAGATTTTGAAATATTCAATTTTAGCAATAAGATTGTGGAATATTTTTCAAAAGTAAATTTAGCGATTACTAGATCAGGCTCATCAATGATATCTGAACTTACAAACGCCAATATACCATTTATTTCAGTACCACTTCCTTCATCTGCAGACAATCATCAACTAAAAAATGCTTTATATTATCAAAAAAAAAAATTAGCTTTTTTAGTAGAAGAAAAAAATCTTAAAGACCAACTACCTAATCTTATTACTGAAATTTTTAATAATGGCTCAGTACTAGCTGAAATTATACAACAACAAAATCAATATTCTGATAAAAATGTTTATAAAAATATAGATCATATACTGAAAGTAATAACAGATGAAAAAAATTAATATAGGTCAAAAAGAAATCCTACACTTTGTTGGAATTGGTGGCATCGGCATGAGTGGTTTAGCACAAGTAATGAAAAACATGGGCTTTAAGATTCAAGGAAGCGACCAAAGCAAGAATAAAAATACCATTGGTTGTCTGAAAGCTGGTATAAAAATTTTTATAGGTCATTCAAAAAAAAATGTAAAAAAAGCTACAATTTTAGTAAAATCATCTGCTATAAAAAAAAACAATATAGAAATTAAATTCGCAAGAAAAAAAAAGATACCTATATATTCAAGAGCTGAAGTTTTAGCAGATGTCGTTTCTCTTAAAAAAAATATTATTATTACAGGATCTCATGGAAAAACTACTACTACATCCTTAATTTCTAAAGTTTTATCAGATCAAAAGTTAGATCCAACTATAATAAATGGAGGTGTAATAAATTCAATAAATACTAACGCTAGATTAGGAAAAGGTGATTGGGCAATTTTAGAAGCCGACGAGTCTGATGGAAGCTTTTTAAAATTGCCAGTAAATTATTCAATAGTTACAAATATTGATTATGAACATATTGAATTTTACAAAAATTATAAAAATTTAGAGAAATCATTTATAAAATTTATTGAAAAAACCCCTCCAACAGGAAAATCAATAATTTGTATAGATAACCAAAATATTAAAAAAATATTTGGTAGGATTAAAAATAAAAATATACTTACATACGGATTAACCAATCAAGCTAATTACAAGGTTTCTAATATTAGGTACAATATCAATTACTCAATTTTTGACATAAGTTACAAAAGAGTTGAAAAAAAATATAAAAAAATCAAAAATATTTATTTAAAACTTTTAGGCAAACATAACGTTTTAAATGCGGCTGCAGCTATAACAGTCTGCTTAAATCTAGGCGTAAGTCATAGCGTTATTAAAAAATCATTAAAAAATTTTTCAGGCGTTCAAAGAAGAATGACAAAAATATTTTCTAAAAATCAAAACGATTTTTATGATGATTATGCGCACCATCCAACAGAAATAAATGCAATTCTTGAGGGTGTTAAAAATGTTTACAATAAGAAAAAAATTATATCGGTTTTTGAACCTCACCGATACAGTCGTGTCTTGTCATTAAAAAAAGAATTTGCAAAATCTTTTGTAAAATCCGATGTTGTTATTCTTTGCCCTTTATATGCTGCTGGAGAAAAAAAGAATTTAAAATATAATGATCTTAATTTTGCTAAATTAATTTCAAAACTATCGAAAACTCAAGTAATTTTAGTAAAAAATGAGGACGAACTTTTTAATTATTTTAAAAGAAATTTAATCAGTGATGAAATAATAATAGGAATGGGAGCCGGATCAATTTCTAAATGGATGAGGAGTTTAAAAAAATTATTATGAGTATTATTCAAGAATTAGAAAAAAAATTTGGCAGCAACATTTCTGAGAATATCAATCTATCTAACTATAGTTGGTTCAACTTAGGAGGACCGGCTGAATATTTTTTTAAACCGGAAAATAAAGATCAATTAATAAAATTTCTAAAAGAAAATCAAAAAAACAAACTTAAAATCACAATTTTAGGAGCTGGGTCAAATACTTTAATAAGGGACAATGGTATTAAAGGAGTTGTAATCAAGCTTGGTAAAGATTTTTCCAAAATTCAGCAAATTGACAAAGAAGTGATAGAGGTAGGAGCAGCTACACTCGATAAAAAAGTTGCGAATTTTGCAGAAGCAAATGGTATTGCAAATTTAGAATTTCTGGCTTGTATTCCAGGTTCATTAGGGGGCGCAGTAATTATGAATAGTGGTTGCTATGATAATGATATTTCAAAAATTTTAATCTCATTGAAAGCAATTGATATAGAAAAGTTTGAAGAAAAAGAAATTAAAAGAGAAGATATTGAATTTTTTTATAGAGGTACAAATTTATCAAATAAACTAATTATTACTTCGGTAAAATTGAGGGGTAAAGTTGATACGACCAAGGCAATTGAGCAAAAAAAAAATAAAATGCTTAAGATGAAAAAAATGTCCCAACCTAGCCAAGTCAAAACTTGTGGAAGCACATTTAAAAATTTAAGTAGTGAGAGAAAAGCTTGGCAGCTGATTAAAGAAACAGGATGTGATCATTATAAAGTTGGAGATGCTGTAATTTCTGAAAAACATTGTAATTTTTTTGTAAATAATGGAAAAGCTAACTCATCTGATATTGAAAAATTAATCAACAAAGTCAAACAAACTGTAAATATTAAAACTGGAGTTGATCTTGAATTGGAGATTAAAATAATTGGTGAGTAAAAAAAAATTTAAAAAAGTTTTAGTGGTATTAGGTGGAACTTCTGGTGAAAGAGCAGTGAGTTTGGATAGCGGGAGAGCTTGTGTAAAAGCCTTAAAAGAAAAAAAATACATCGTTTCAACTTTTGACCCAAAGTTCAAAAAATTAAATTTAATAAGAAAAAAAAAAATAGATGTTATATTTAACGCTCTACATGGAAAAGGTGGTGAAGATGGAGTAGCACAAATTTATTTCGAATATTTAAAAATACCGTATACTCATTCTGGCGTTATTAGTTCTTTTAATGCGATGAATAAGATTATTTCAAAAAAAATTTTCATTAAGAATAAAATTTTGACGCCTAAATATTTTGTTTTAAACAAAAATTATATTAATGGGGAAGTTTTAAAAAAAATACTAAAAAAGAAAAAGATACAATTCCCTATAATTATAAAACCTAGCAACGAAGGTTCGAGTCTGGGTGTAAAAATTATTAAGAATATTCACGAACTAAAACAAACAGCAAAACTTCTTTTCAAGAAATACGGCGAATTGATAATCGAGCAGTATATAGGCGGACAAGAAATACAAGTTGCTGTCTTAAATAATTTTTCCCTCGGTGCAATTGAACTAAAGCCAAAAAGGAAGTTTTATGATTACAAAGCAAAGTATACCAAAAAAGCAAAAACAAAACATATAATGCCTGCAAGAATTTCAAAAAATAAATACCAAGAGGTATTAAGAATAGCTAAACAAGCACATAGGATTGTAGGTTGCAAAGGTGTAACGAGGGCTGATTTTAAATTTTTTAAGAATAAATTTTACATTCTAGAAATTAATACCCAACCTGGAATGACCAATTTATCTTTAGTGCCAGAAATTGCAAATTATTGTGGTATTACTTTTTCAGATTTAGTGGAAAAAATTTTATTAGATGCCAACATAAATAAATGAAAAATCGTTTTTTAATTGGTATGGTGTTTCTTTTACTTTTTAGCACTTATCAAATTCAAGATGGATTTAATATAGGACCAATTCTTAATATTAAAAAAATTACAATAATTAATAATTTAATAATAGATAGAGAGAAAATAAAAAAGGAATTAGATTTTTTGTATAATACGAATCTTTTTTTCCTTAAATCAAAAAATATAAAAAAATCTTTAAGCAAAATAGATTTTATTGAAAGTTTTGAAATTAGAAAAATATATCCAAGTTCGATTGAAATAAAAATTTTCGAAAAAAAACCTATAGCAATTATCCAAGATAAAAGAAGGAAATTTTATTTTACTTCAAAAAAAGATACTATTGCGTTTATTGATTTAATCCAATTTAAAAACTTGCCTATCGTATTTGGCGACCAAGAAAGTTTTAGAATATTTTTTGGCAAACTAGAAAACATTGACTTTCCAATTAATATAATAAAACGATTTTACCTCTTTGAATCAAAAAGGTGGGACATACAAACAATAGATAACAAAAAAATTAAACTTCCTATTGAAAAGTTTGAAGAAAGCTTAAAGAATTTTTTAGAAATTAAAAATAAAGAAAATTTTGAAAAATATAATATATTTGATTATAGAATAAATGATCAACTTATTTTAAAATAGGTTATGAATCAAAACTACCCCGCTTTATATGTAGAAATTAATAGGAACGAATACATCTTCATTGTAAGTGATATTGCCGATGATGATAATTATAAAATCATATATTTCAAAAAAATTCCAATCAAAGGAATAGTCAATAATAAAATACAAGATTTAAATTTAGTTACTACAATTATTAAAGAGAATATCTATCTAGCCGAGCAAAAAACAAATTATACTTTTAAAGAAGCAATATTGATTATAAACAATTTTACTTGTTCATCAATAAGCCTTTCAGGTTTCAAAAAACTTAACGGGATACAATTAAGCAAAGATCACGTGAGTCATCTATTAAACTCAATTAAAACAAATATTAATGAAATAGAAACCAAAAAAAAAATTATACATATTTTTAACTCAAAATTTTTCCTTGATAATAAAGAAATCGAAAATATGCCTATAGGTTTATTTGGAAACTTTTATTCCCAGGAAATTTTTTTTTATTTAATCGATAATAATGATCATAAAAATTTAAAAGTTTTATTTGACAGATGCAATTTAAGGATAAAAAGAATTCTTTCAAAAAATTTTCTAGAGGGCGCTCACATAGCTAAAAATAATTTAAATTCAGAAATTTTTTTTAAAATTAGAATTGATAAAACAAATACGGAAATCTTTTATTTTGAAAATTTATCTCTGAAATTTTTTCAAACTTTTAAGTTTGGTACTGATTTAATTATTAATGATATATCTAAAATAATCGCGTTAGATGTAGAAAAAGTAAAAGATATTATAATTAATTCAGATTTTTCTAAAAAAAATATTGAAAACGATTTAATTGAAAAGCGATTTTTTATAGAACAAAATTTTAGAAAAATAAAAAAAAAATTAGTTAATGATATTGCAGATGCAAGGATACATGAGATCATTGATTTAGTAATTTTGAACAACATCAATCTAAAAAGTTTTGTTAAGAAAAAATTAACTATTTTTATAGAAGTTTGTGATCAACCTAACTTTAAAAGCTTTAGAAATTGCTATGAGAAATCTTTTGCGAAATTCAATAATATTGAATTGAAATTTATTGAAAATTTTCAAAATAATGATTTTAATGATATTGTTAACACAATTGTTCAATATGGGTGGAAAAATGAGGCTATTCCTATAATTTCAAAAAAAAAATCGCTCTTTGCTAGGTTATTTGACCTTATCTCAAATTAACTTTTGTTATTTTCAGAAACATTAGTTGTTTTAAGAAAAACACTCCTATTGGGTATAAGTTCAACAATGTTAAATATATATCAACAAACCTTAGCAAAACCACTAAGCTTCGAAGGCTATGGTCTACACTCGGCCAAGAAATCTAAAATTATAATTTTTCCGGGAGAAGCTGACCAAGGAATTATTTTCAAAAGAATTGATTTAGATAAAAACAATATCATAAAAGCTAATTTTAAAAACGTATCTACAGCTAAATTATGTACTACATTAGAGAATCAATTTGGAGTAAGCGTTTCTACCGTAGAACATTTACTCGCTGCACTTTATATTGCAGAGATAGATAATGCTATAATTGAAATTGATTGTAATGAAGTGCCAATCATGGATGGATCTTCAAAAATCTTTCTTGATGCTCTTAAAAAAATAGATATTAAAAAGTTACATAAAAAAAGGAAATTTTTAAACATCTTAGATAAATTTGAACTTGTTCAAGGCGAAAAAAAAATATCAATAGAACCAAGTGAACTGACTTTTGAGGTAGATTTCGAATTAAATTATAACAATTCAATAATTGGTAAACAAAAAAATTGCATCAATTTTCAAAAGGACAACTTGAGTGAAATAGTAAATGCTAGAACATTTTGTCTTTATGAGGATATAGAAAAAATTAAAAAATTAGGTCTTGCTAAAGGAGGCTCACTTGAAAATGCTATTGTTGTTAAAGATGATAAAGTTTTAAACGATGGCGGTTTAAGAAGTGAAAAGGAATTTGTAAATCATAAAATTCTTGATCTCGCTGGTGATTTTTTATTGTCAGGTTATCGAGTTTTAGGAAAAGTAAGATGCTATCATGGTGGACATGAGCTAACAAATTTGTTCTTGAGAAGCTTAATGAAATCAAATACATATTTTGATTTTTTTGAAGTAGATCAATTTGATAAAGATAAAATTGATATTAAACAATCAATCAACATCGCAGTAAACGCTTAATTCTTTAAAATAAATTATACTAATTTTTTTTTATCTGATATTAATTTAGTATGATTATAAGACTGTGCACATCGTTTCTAATATTATTTTTTTTAATTTCATGTTCAAAAGAAAAAGAAGTTTTATATGAGCCCTCAAAGAGGATTGATCCCTATCAACTTTATAGGGATGGTCTAGACTCTTTAAATAAAAATGATTTCTTTTTTGCCAATAAAAAATTTTCTGAAGCAGAATTAAATTTTGAAAAGCCAGATCTAGCTGCTAAGGCTGCAATCATGTCTTGCTATTCCTTGTACGGTATGAATTTTTATAATGAAGCAGAAGAAAATTTAAAAAGATATTTAATAACGTATCCTGCAGATAAAAATACAATATATGCTCATTATTTACTAGCAATTGTTTTCTACGAGCAAATAAGTGACGAAAAAAAAGATCTTCAGCCTTTGCTTAAAGCAGATAAACAAATTGATTATTTCCTAAAAAACTTCCCAGGAACTGATTATGCAAATGATTTAAAATTTAAAAAAGATTTAATTCAGAATCAATTAGCAGCCAAAGAGCTATATATTGCTAAATATTATATTTCAGTTCAAAAATGGATACCTGCTATCAATAGATTAAAAGTCATAGTTAATAAATTTGATAAAACTATATTTGTAGAAGAAGCACTTCATAGATTAGTAGAAATTAATTATCATTTAGGTTTCCAAAAAGAGGCAGAAAAATTTGCAAGTATTTTAGGATATAATTATAATTCAAGTGAGTGGTTCAAGCAGTCGTATAAAGTATTAAATAAAGAATATAAAATTCCTGATAGTATCAATAAAAAAGATGAAAAAAGCAGTATATTTAAAAAAGTAATCGAAATGATTAAATGACAGCTGAAAAATCAAAAATTATAATTCAATACAAGAAAAGAATTTCTGAACTTAAGAAGCATAATAAAAAGTATTTTTCAGAAGATAAACCAGAGGTCACTGATGCTCAATACGACAAATTAAAAGGAGATTTATTAAAACTTGAAAAAAAATTTCCCTTTTTAAAAAAAATTGAGAATCTTAATAATTTAATCGGAGCCCCTCCTTCAAATAAATTCAAAAAAATAAAACATTTAAAACCAATGTTGTCATTGACTAATGCATTTGAAAAAACGGACATGGAAGATTTTTTAAAAAAAATTAAAAATTTTCTTAATTTAAAAGACGATAATATCGAATTATTTTCTGAACCTAAAATAGACGGTATATCGGCAACGTTAATTTATGAAAATGGAGTGTTAAAAAAAGGTCTTTCAAGAGGAGACGGGACTACCGGAGAAGATATTTTAGAAAACCTTAAAACAATATCAAAAATACCTAAAGTAATTGAACAAAAAAACTTGCCTAAAATAATTGAAATTAGGTGTGAAATATTTATCGGAAAAAAAGATTTTAAAAATATCGAGGATAAATTTGCTAATCCTAGAAACGCAGCTGGAGGTTCTCTCAGACAAAAAGATTCACGCGAAACTGCAAAAATTCCTTTAAAATATTTTGCATATGGATTTGGCGCTATAGAACCAATGATATTTAGACAACAATCAGAGTTTTTAAAAATAATTAACCAATGGGGTTTTGTAACCAACCCTCTCTCGAAAATCGTAAATGGAATTGATCAAATAGAGCTACTCCACTCTGAAATTGACGCAAAAAGATCTTTCCTCGATTATGATATTGATGGATTAGTCTATAAAGTAAATGATCTAAGTTTACAAAAGAGGTTAGGCAGCACATCAAATTCACCACGGTGGGCAACAGCTTACAAATTTTCAGCTGAAAAGGCATTAACTAAAATCAAAGATATAATTATTCAAGTTGGAAGAACTGGAGCGATTACTCCAGTTGCTAAAGTAGAACCAGTTACTGTTGGAGGTGTAGTAGTATCTAATGCCACTTTGCACAACGAAGATGAAATTCAGAGAAAGGATATCAGAGTAGGTGATTTTG
>MDTA01031182.1_pt1 | contig 11254 bp, 11 predicted proteins | sample 811151 | NCBI WGS metagenome assembly MDTA01 (sample SAMN05326648, study PRJNA326480) | marine metagenome | isolation source: seawater | place: Indian Ocean: South | collected 2010 | reverse complement strand
GAAGGGTTAAATTTATCTAAAATCGGTATAGAAAGAGATGAAAAAGGTAGAGTGAATGTTGATAATAAACTAAGAACATCAATTAAAAATATATTCGCAATTGGTGACGTCATAAAAGGTCCAATGCTAGCACATAAAGCGGAAGAAGAAGGTATTGCGGTCGCAGAAATAGTTGCTGGTCAAGCAGGCCATGTAAACTATGAAGTTATACCCGGAGTAATCTATACATCACCTGAAGTGGCAGCTGTAGGTAAAACAGAAGAGCAATTAAAGAGAGATAAAGTTGCATTTAAAGTTGGCAAGTTTCCTTTTTTAGCCAATTCAAGGGCAAAAGTTAATAATGAAACTGAGGGTTTCGTAAAAATCCTTGCCGATGCGAAAACTGATAAAGTGTTAGGAGTTCATATTATAGGTCCGCACTGCGGAGATATGATTGCTGAGATGGCTTTGGCCATGGAGTTTGGCGCAAGTTCTGAGGATATTGCGAGAACTTGCCATGCTCATCCAACCCACACAGAGGCGATTAAAGAAGCCGCACTGGCTGTTGATAAAAGACCAATTCATTTCTAAAATACGAATAATTTTATAGAATCCTTTTATGGATTACCCTGTTTTAATAACAAAGAAAATAAATTTTCCTTTAACTTATAAATCAGGAGCTCTTGGCAAACTTAAGGTGGGGGATATTGTTACAGTACCCTTTGGTAAATCAGAAGAAATCGGTGTTATTTGGGATAAAAAACAAATAACAAAAAAGAAATTTAAAACAAAAACAATAAAAAAAAAACTCAATTATAAATTAGATAATAAATTAATAAGATTTATTAACAGTTTTTCAGCTTATAATTTATCATCAAAAGGTATGGCTTTGAAAATGTGCCTGGGAAATATTAACAATTTTAAAAAGGATGAAAAATATTTTCAGGAAAAAAACTTCAATGAGAAAAATAATTTTAAATTAAATTTTGAACAAAAAAAAGCACTTGATGAACTCTTGGATCAAAATAAATCTTTTAAAGTAAGTGTATTGCAAGGTATTACTGGCTCTGGCAAAACACATGTATATTTTGAAAATGTAAAAAAGATATTAAGAAGCAACAATCAAGTCTTGATATTATTTCCTGAAATTACGTTAACAAATCAATTTGAAAAAAGATTTAAAGATTTTTTTGGATTCAAGCCAAGTGTTTGGCATTCCCGAGTAACCGTCAAAGAGCGAAGAAAAATATGGCAAGGGGTTTCAAAAAATAAGATTAAAGTGGTATTAGGCGCTAGATCTGCATTACTCTTGCCTTTTAAATCTTTAAAATTAATCATTGTAGATGAGGAACATGACGCCTCATATAAACAAGAGGAAGGACCAATTTATAATGCAAGAGACATGGCAATTTTGCGATCGTCGATAGAAAAAATACCCATCAATTTAATATCATCTATACCTTCAATTGAAACGTATAATAATTGTGTAAATAATAAATACAAATTAATAAAGATAAAGAAAAGATACCAGAATTATCCTCTTGCTAAAACAAAAATTATTGGAATTGGTTTAGAAAATAAAAGAAATTATATATCTGAAGAGTCATTTAAAATTGCTAAAAAATTTTTGGATAAAAATAATCAAGTATTATTTTTTTTGAATAGGAGAGGCCATTCAACTTTACTAATTTGTAAAAAATGTGGTTACAGATTTATATGCCCTAATTGCTCTGTTTACTTAACTTATCATAAAAACCAGGAAAAATTGATCTGTCATTATTGTGGTATCAAAAAAGATCCCACTAATAAATGTAAACACAAAGAGGAACAATGTGATTTTTATAAATACGGCCCTGGTGTTGAAAAAATATTTGAAGAAGTAAAATATAGATTTCCAAAAAAAAAAGTAAAGATTTTTTCAAGCGATTATTTGATTAATAAAAAAAAGGGTCATAATATTATTGAAGAAATTGAAAACAACAAAATTGACATAATTATTGGCACGCAATTAATTTCTAAAGGCTTTAACTTCAAAAATCTTAATTGTATTATCGTTGTGGACTCAGACTTTTCAGGAAAGGGATATGACTTAAGATCGACAGAAAAAAATATACAACTTTTTAATCAATTAAGTGGTCGAGCTGGGAGGTATTCATCTGACTCGATTATAGTTTATCAAACACTTACCCCTAACAATTTTTTATTAACTGAGAGTATGATTAATAATCCCGAAACGTTTTTAGATGAGGAATTAGATTTAAGAAAAAGTCATAATTTACCTCCATTTAAAAGATTAATTGCAATTATTATTTCAGCAAAATCTCAAGAATTAAGTTTTAAAGGAGCCCAACAACTAAAAAATGAATTAAAAAAAATTGGTGATATTGATATTCTTGGTCCAGTTGAATCACCTCTTGCTAAAATTAAAAATACCTATAGATCAAGGCTTTTGATAAAATCTGAAAGTAGCAAATTTATTCAGAAAAAAATTGCTATATCATTAGAAAATCTAAAAATTTCATCGAAAATTAAACTTACGGTTGATGTAGATCCCATTAATTTTAGCTAATTATCATATCATCTTGAAGCAACTAATTTGTTATGATACGACCTCATAAATTCATTTTATCAACAAGGTAATTAAACGTGAGTAATACTAAATCATTCTCTTCAGAAACCTCGGATAGGTACGCGCTTGCATTGTATGAAATTGGTAAAGAAAATAACGATTTGGAAAAATTATCAAAAAATCTTACGTTAGTAAAAAGTTTATATGATACCAATACCGACTTTGTAAGTTTCGTTAAAAATCCAACTTATTTAAAAAATCAACAAAATGAAATGGTAAATAGTTTATCAGATCTGATGAAATTCGATTTAACCTTAAAAAACTTTCTTTTATTATTGATAAAAAAAAGTAGATTATTTTATTTACAAAAGATAATAGATAGTTTCTTCAAATTGCTATCTAAAGATAAAAACGAGATTGATGCATCGTTAACTTCAGCAAAGAAACTCGATGACAATGAGATAAACAATATCAACACAGAACTATCTCAAGTTTTAAAAAGCACTATAAAATTCAAATATAAAGTCGATGAAAGTTTAATAGGAGGCTTGAAGATACAACTTGGTAGCTTGATGATAGATACGTCAATAAAAAACAAATTAAAAAAATATGAAAAAGCAATGATGGAGCAATAATGGAAATCAATCCCTCTGAAATTACCAAAATATTGAAAGAACAAATAAAAAACTTTGGTAAATCTGCTGAAGTATCTGAAGTTGGTAAAGTTTTATCAGTAGGTGACGGTATCGCAAGAGTTTACGGATTGGACCATGTTCAAGCCGGTGAGATGGTTGAATTTAATGATGGCTCTAAAGGAATGGCTCTGAATTTGGAAAATGACAATGTTGGTATAGTGATATTTGGAGATGATAGGCAAATCAAAGAAGGTGACACTGTAAAAAGAACAAAAGCAATTGTTGACGTGCCAGTAGGCAAAGAATTATTAGGTAGGGTTTTGGACGGGCTTGGCAATCCGATTGATGGCAAAGGAAGTTTGGATAAATCAATTAAGAGGAAAAGAGTTGAAGTAAAAGCTCCAGGAATAATACCAAGAAAATCAGTTAATGAACCTATGCAAACAGGATTGAAAGCTATTGATAGTTTGATCCCAATTGGTAGAGGACAGAGGGAGTTAATTATTGGCGACAGACAAACCGGGAAAACTGCTGTAGCAGTTGATACTATAATTAATCAAAAAAAAATTAATGAAACTAATGATGAAAAAAAGAAACTTTACTGTGTTTATGTGGCCATCGGGCAAAAAAGATCAACGGTTGCACAAATAGTAAAAACACTTGAAGATGCCGGCGCCATGAAATATACAACTGTCGTTTCAGCTACGGCGTCAGACTCAGCTCCACTTCAATTTTTAGCGCCATATACTGGGTGTACTATTGGCGAATATTTCAGAGATAATGGAATGCATGCTTTAATAATATACGACGATTTATCCAAGCAAGCAGTTGCTTACAGACAGATGTCCCTTTTATTAAGGAGACCACCAGGAAGGGAAGCTTATCCAGGTGACGTATTTTACTTACATAGTCGACTTTTGGAAAGAGCGGCAAAACTAAACGAAAATGAAGGCGGTGGCTCTTTAACGGCTCTTCCAATTATTGAAACACAAGCTGGTGACGTATCAGCATATATTCCTACAAATGTAATTTCAATTACTGATGGTCAAATTTTTTTAGAGACCGAACTTTTCAATCAAGGTATCAGACCAGCATTGAACGTTGGTTTATCTGTTTCAAGAGTTGGCTCTGCTGCACAGACTAAAGCAATGAAAAAAGTCGCAGGATCTATCAAGCTTGAATTAGCTCAGTATAGAGAAATGGCAGCTTTTGCACAATTCGGATCTGACTTGGACGCATCGACACAAAAATTACTAAATAGAGGTTCAAAACTAACTGAATTATTGAAACAAAATCAATATTCTCCCCTAACCGTTGCTGAACAAGTGGTCGTTATTTTTTCAGGTGTGAAAGGATTTTTGGACAATATAGACCTAAATAAAATTAAGGAATTTGAAAATAAACTTTTAGATAAAATAAAGGCAGATAATATGGAACTATTAAATTCAATTGATACTACAGGTAAACTTGATGAAAACAATGAAATAATTTTGACAAAAATAATTGAGGATTTAAAAAAATAGATCATGCCAAGTTTAGACGATTTAAAAAAGAGAATAAAAAGCGTTAAGTCTACACAAAAGATTACAAAAGCTATGAAAATGGTTGCGGCCGCTAAATTAAAAAAGGCTCAAGAAAGTGCAGAAAAAGGAAGACCTTACAGTGATAAGATGCAAAATATAATATTAAATTTAACAAAATCATTTAAGGAAAATTCTAACGCACCGAAGTTACTTATAGGCTCGGGTGAGGACAGCACATATCTTTGCGTAATAATGACAGCAGATAGAGGTTTATGTGGAGGATTTAATACTAATATATGCAAACTTGCAAAAAAGAAAATGAGAGAGTTTTTAAGTAACGGCAAAAAGATAAAGATTATTACTGTTGGATCAAAAGGATACGACCAGCTTAAAAAAGAGTTCAACAAATTCATAATCGAAAAAAAATCTCTTAAGGATAAAAAAAAGATATCTTTTAATGATGCTGCTTTAATAGGAAAAAGAATAGTTGAATTATTCGAGAAAAATGAATTTGATAAGTGTATAATTTTTTATAATAATTTTAAAAATGTGATTACTCAAATACCTCAAGCACAACAAATAATCCCTGCTAAAATAGATAGAGTTGAAACGAAGTCTGCGGAAAACGAAGAGTTTTATGAATTTGAGCCAGAAGAGGATGAAATACTTGAAGATTTATTGCCAAAAAATATTTCAACTCAAATTTTTAAGGCATTTCTTGAAAATTCAGCTAGCGAACAAGGATCTAGAATGACAGCGATGGATAATGCTACCCGTAATGCTGGAGATCTGGTTGACAAACTTACAATTAATTATAATAGAAGCAGACAAGCATCAATTACAAAAGAATTAATAGAAATAATATCTGGAGCAGAAAGTTTATAATATGAACAAAGAAGGGATCATAACACAATTAATTGGAGCAGTAGTAGATGTAAAATTCGATGGCGAATTGCCTGAGATATATACTGCGCTAGAAGCAAACAATAATGGAAATAGGTTAATATTGGAAGTTGCTCAACACCTAGGAGAAAGTAGCGTTAGGACTATCGCTATGGATGCAACTGAAGGCCTAAAAAGAGGAGATAAAGTAATTAACACCGAAGCTCCGATAAGTGTACCCGTTGGTCCAGAGACACTTGGAAGAATTATTAATGTTATAGGGGATCCGATTGATGAGAAAGGCAAAGTTAGCACTAAAGAAAAATGGCCAATACACAGGCAGGCTCCAAAATTTACCGATCAATCTACTGAGACAGAAATTTTAGTTACTGGTATAAAGGTAATAGATTTACTAGCACCATATGCCAAAGGGGGAAAAATTGGTTTATTCGGCGGTGCTGGAGTGGGTAAAACTGTAACAATAATGGAATTGATTAATAATATTGCAAAAGCACACGGGGGCTTCTCAGTATTTGCAGGCGTAGGTGAAAGAACTCGTGAGGGAAATGACCTTTATCATGAAATGATAGAGTCTGGTGTAATTAAAAAAGATGGCAAGGGATCGAAGGCCGCCTTAGTTTATGGACAAATGAATGAACCACCCGGAGCGAGAGCAAGAGTTGCTCTAACAGGTTTAACTGTTGCAGAGTATTTTAGAGATAAAGAAGGTCAGGATGTTTTATTTTTTGTTGATAATATTTTTAGATTTACTCAAGCTGGATCTGAAGTATCCGCTTTGTTAGGCAGAATACCTTCGGCTGTGGGTTACCAACCTACTTTGGCAACAGATATGGGAAATTTGCAGGAGAGAATTACATCTACAGGTAAAGGTTCAATCACATCGGTCCAGGCTATTTATGTGCCTGCTGATGACTTAACGGACCCAGCCCCAGCAACATCGTTTTCACATTTAGACGCTACTACAGTTTTATCTAGGCAAATTGCGGAGTTGGGTATTTATCCTGCAGTTGACCCCTTAGACTCAACTTCCCGAATATTGGACCCAAGAATAGTAGGGGATAATCATTACAGGGTAGCTAGAGACGTTCAGAAAATTCTTCAAGCCTATAAATCCTTACAGGATATTATTGCAATTCTAGGCATGGATGAACTTTCTGAAGAAGATAAACTAACAGTTGCTAGAGCTAGAAAAATACAAAGATTTTTGTCTCAACCATTTTTTGTCGCTGAGGTTTTCACTGGATCACCAGGAAAGCTTGTAGACCTTGAGTCGACAATAAAAGGTTTTGACGCCATATGCAAAGGTGAATACGATCATTTGCCCGAGGCAGCCTTTTATATGGTGGGCTCCATAGAGGAAGTTGTACAAAAAGCTGAAAAATTAGAAAAAGATAAATAATAAATGGCTTCAAATTTTAAATTAGAAATTGTCACTCCAGAAAAAACTATTTTTACCTCAGAAGTTGATCAAGTAACTATACCATCTTATGAAGGGGAAATGACAATCTTAAAAGATCATATTGCTTTAGTCACCTTTTTAAGACCAGGAATAATTAAAATCGGGGAGAAAGATTTAGAAAATTTTTACTTGGATGATGGAATTGTAGAGTTCTCAGATAACATTCTTTTGATACTTACAACTTCAGCAAGGAACTTAAAGGAATTTAGTAACAATGAAATAGCGGCTTTACTAAAAGAAGTAAATGTGGGACTAGGCAAATCAAATTTAAGTGATAAAGAGAAATACATATTGTCTCATAAAGCAGATGCTTTAGAGGCGATTAGAAAATAGTTTTTTTAATTTCTATTAATAATTCTTCGTAAACCTTTTTTTTAAAATCAACGATTATATCAGGTAGACTTTCAATATCGACCCATTTCCATTCTAAAAATTCAGGTTTTTTTGTATTAACGTTTATTTCACTTTCTTCTCCAGAAAATCTTAGTATGAACCACTTTTGTTTTTGACCTCTATATTTTCCTCTCCATATTTTCCCTAACAAGTTTTCAGGCAGTTCATATGTCAGCCATCTGTCTAATTCATGAATAATTTTGTAACTTTTTACACTCGTTTCCTCGTATAGTTCTCGTTTTAGCGCATCAACCAGCTTTTCCTTATTATCAACTCCTCCTTGTGGCATTTGCCATTTATTTATTGGATTATCTTTTCTCTTACCCACAAATACCTGATTATTTCTATTTAATAATACTGCGCCTACCCCAATTCTTAAAGGAAGAGTCTTTTTACTCATTTACGATTGAAGCAATTTAATTGCATAATCGAGCTGATTATCAGTTTCAGTATCAATCTTAAAATTCGACTCCACCTCTTCAACGAAAATATCTGGTTCTACACCTACTTCGGAAATAGATTTTCCAGACGGAAGATAATATTTTGAAATTGTTAATCTCATTCCACCACCATTTTTAAGTGGTATAATTGATTGGACTGACCCTTTTCCATATGAAGTTTCTCCGATTAAAATAGCTCTTTTGTGATCTTTTAATGCTCCAGCTAAAATTTCTGAAGCAGACGCTGACCCATTATTTATTAGTATTATTATTGGTTTGCCAGAGATGCCGTCACCAGATTTTGCAAAAAATTTTCTTGTCTCTGATCTTTTTCTTCCTTTTGTTGAAACAATTTCACCGTCATCTAAAAAAAAGTCTGTGATTCTAATTGCCTGCGCTAATAATCCTCCAGGGTTGTTTCTCACATCAATCACATAACCTAATGGATTATTTTTATTTTCAAATATCTTAATATTGTCGATGAGTTGATTATCACTATTCTCATTAAAAGACTTAAGCCTGACATATGCAATGTTCTTTCTCTTACCTATCAATTTTGCTTTTACCGACTTTACTTCAATGATTTTTCTCTCCACTTCAAATTCTAAAGCTTTTTTTACATTTTTTCTTCTAATGGTGAGTTTTATTGAAGTTCCTACTGGGCCCCGCATTAGTTTTACAGACTCCATAAGAGTTTTGCCTTGAACTTGTTCACCATCAATTTTAACAATGAAATCTCCGGCTTTTATGCCAGCTTCATCAGCGGGCGTTCCATCGATAGGGCTTATTACTTTTACAACTCCAGCCTCCATTCCTATCTCTATCCCAAGACCACCGAACTCTCCCCGAGTATCGGTTTGCATGTCCCTAAAAAGTTCCGGGCTCATGTAAGAGGAGTAAGGGTCTAATGATTGCAGAACTCCGTTTATTGCAGAGTCCATCACATCTGCTTGATCTATTTCATCAATATATTCTTTATCAATTTTTTCTAAAACTTCTCCAAATAGATCTATTTTACCATAGAGCTCATCATACTTGTTAGCATTAGCAAAATTTTGAAAGTTTAAAATTAATATTATAAGAAAAATTTTTTTTATCATATTTGTGCCTTTTCTTTGGGTATTTGCTCTTGCCACATTTTTTCTAAGTCATAGAAACTTCTTTTTTCTGGGTGAAAAATATGAACAATTACGTCTAAAGCATCAACCAGTTTCCAGTCTGGACTGTCTTTTCCCTCAATTTTACAATCATTTATGCCACTTTTTTTTAATTCGGCGCATAAGATTTCTGACAAAGATTGTATATGTCTCGATGAGGTGCCTGATGCAACAATCATATAATCCGCAATATACGTTTTGTTTTTCAAATCTATTGAAATAATGTTTATCGCTTTATTATTGTCTAGTATTTTCTCTATTAGTTTCTTAATTTTTAAAATTTCCATTAATCAGATAACTTATTTCTTATCATAGTAGAAGATATATTAAACCTCTTATTTTTCAAAAAAATAATATTTTTCTCCCATTTTTTTGCTACAAAAGATTTTAAAGCTTTTTGGTCATATCCGGTACGGGAAAAAACTACCAATTTACAATTATTTATAATTTTTCTGTAATTTTGCCATTTATGAAAGTTTATTAAAGTATCCGAACCCATTATAAAAAAAATTTTGTTTGATCTTACTCTACTTTTAAAAAAAGTAATTACATTTACAGTTCTAGAAGATTTTATTTTTTCATCCAAGTATACCACTTCGATCTTTTTTACTTTCTTAACTATTTTAACGCATTTTCTAATTCGATTTTTCAAATTGTAAAAAGGTCTATTTTTAAACGGATTTTTTTTTGTTACTACCCAATACAATTTCTTTATTGGTAGAATTTTAAGAGCCTGTTTAGAAATTTTTAAGTGTCCTATATGGGGAGGATCAAATGAACCTCCTAATAGTGCAATTGAATAAGTTTTTGGAATTCTCATTACCTAAGATCTAGTAATTCCTTTACCATAAACTTCATATTTATAAGATGTAAGCTGATTTATTCCAACCGGCCCTCTTGGCGGAAGTTTATTTGTTGATATTCCGATCTCACCACCAAATCCGAATTCACCTCCATCCGCAAATTGTGTAGAGACGTTATGCATTGCAATTGAGCTATTAACATTTTTTAAAAAATAATCAGAAGAGCTTTGACTCTTTGTAATAATAGAGTCGGTATGCATAGTTCCATATTTGAGAATATGTTCTACAGCTTCTTTAACGTTGGCAACAGATTTTACAGATAAAATTTTATCCAAATACTCAGTGCTCCAATCCTTGTTACTAGCTAATTTAAGTTCACCTTTAAATATTTTATTTATCTTTTTATCAACTCTAACTTCACATCCTTTTTTGATCAAAGACTCAATTATTGGGATACCATGTGATTGAAGCGCTGACTCTTGAATTAAGAGTGTCTCCAAAGCCCCACAAATGCTTGTTCTTCTCAATTTAGAATTCAAGACTAGACTTTTGGCCATTTGAATTTTCGAAGATTTTTCAACATACGTATGGCAAAGTCCCTCTAAATGACCAATGACATGAACTTTTGAAATTTCTTGAACTTTTTTTACTAGACCTTTCCCACCTCTAGGCACTATAACATCAATATAATTATTCATGCTTGAGAGCATGTAGTCTACAATTGATCTATTCTTTTTTTCAATAAACTGGACACAATTTTGATCTATATTTTTTGATCTTAGACTCTCTCTAAACAGATCTGATAGAATTTTGTTTGAATAAAATGCTTCGCTTCCACCTCTCAAGATTGCACAATTACCAGATTTAAGACAAAGAGCTGCAACATCAGCTGTAACATTTGGCCTGCTCTCATAAATTACACCAATAACCCCAATCGGTGTAGTGACTCTTTTTATCAACAATTTATTAGGCTGTTTCCATTTAGCTAAAGTTTTTCCTACCGGATTCTCAAATTTTGCTATTTGATTAATAGAAGACCTAATAGCTTCTAATCTATCCTCATTTAGCACCAACCTATCAACCAGACTTTTTCTAATTACATTTTTAACATCTCTTTGATTGTTTTTTATTATCAAAAATTTATTATCTCGAAGTTTTTTATTGTAATCCTCTAAAACTTTTTTAATAATTTTATGGTCAACTTTCTTGAGTTTTTCAAAAGATTTTTTTGCTCTGGCCCCAATTTTTTTTAAATAAATCATTATATATCTACCATATCATCTTTATGAATTATTTCAGACTTACTTGGATAGCCTAAAATTTTTTCAATGTCACTGCTCTGTTTACCTTTAATTTTATTGATTTCATCCGACGAAAATGATGATAATCCTCT